>Ga0256827_10001441_pt1 | contig 15200 bp, 15 predicted proteins | sample CV84metaG_FD_185977 | JGI IMG/M metagenome (GOLD analysis project Ga0256827, IMG submission 185977) | Hydrothermal vent microbial communities from East Pacific Rise, Pacific Ocean - CV84 | ecosystem: Environmental > Aquatic > Marine > Hydrothermal vents | place: Pacific Ocean: East Pacific Rise... | reverse complement strand
ATGCTATTATTTTCTATCTCTTCTGGGAGCTTTCTCTTGTACCTATGCTATATATCATTGGTGCATGGGGTGGACCTACTAGAGTCTATGCAGCTGTTAAGTTCTTCTTGTATACCTTTGCTGGTTCATTGATAATGTTGGTTGGTCTCTTATCAATTGCTTATCTCTATCACTTAGAAGCAGGTGTTTGGTCATTTAATCTCTTAGAGTGGTATCAGCTTGATCTTTCGACTGATCTACAGTTTTGGTTGTTCTTATCTCTGTTTGCTGGTTTTGCTATCAAAGTACCAATGTTCCCATTCCATACATGGTTACCACATGCTCACGGACAAGCACCAACTATTGGTTCTGTTATCCTTGCAGCGGTACTTCTAAAGATGGGTACATATGGATTTGTAAGATTCTCTCTTCCTATCCTTCCTGATGCGTCTGTTCAGTTTATTCCAATGATCATGGTTCTATCTCTAATCATGGTTGTCTATACAGCTATGATAGCATTTGCTCAAAAAGATATGAAGCAGGTAATCGCTTACTCTTCTGTATCTCACATGGGTATCATCATGTTAGGTGTATTTGCAATGAATGCAGAAGGTCTTGGTGGTTCTATCTTCTTGATGCTCTCTCACGGGATTGTTTCAGGGGCTCTGTTCATGCTTGTTGGCGTGATCTATGAGCGAAGAGGAACTAAACTAATGAGCGAGTTTGGTGGTATAGCGATGACTATGCCTGTCTATGCGACTATCTATGGTGTTATGTTAATGGCATCTGTAGGTCTTCCATTGACTATTGGATTTGTTGGTGAATTCTTGGTTCTTCTTGGATTCTATAACGTATCTGTAATTGGTACAATTATTGCTGGGTCAACTATTATTTTAGGTTCAGTATATATGTTAACTCTCTATAAGAGAACATTCTTTGGTCCTATTACAAATGAGAAAAACAGAGATCTCAAAGATCTTGACAGTAGAGAGCTTACAGCTCTTTTACCACTTGTTGGTATTGTAGTTTGGTTAGGTATCTATCCAAATCCAGTACTCGGACCAATTGATAACTCTGTTAAAAAGCTTTTGGTTGAGATGGATTACAAAGCAAGAACACCAGAGGCAAAAGAGATGATCATCTCCGAAGAGCCTCCAAAAGAAGAAGTTAAAACAGAAAAACCAGTGAAGGAGGCAGAGTAATGTTAGAGCCTGTAAATATTAGTTTAGAATCTCTAAACTTAATGACACTAGCACCAATGCTTATTGCAATTGCTGGTGGTCTTATTATTTTAACAATTGATTTATTTAAAGAGAAGTTAGATAAGTCTCTTTATGTTATGTTGACTATTCTTATTATTTTAATTGACTTAGGGGCAACTCTAGGTCTAAATATAAATGAGAGAGGTTTCTTTGGGGTGATGCTCAGCGATGGTATTGCCATTGTGAGTCAGATTATTATGTTAATCGCTTCAATCCTCTTTATTCCATTGGCATTGACCTCAAAAAGATTCCATGAGTACTCATACCCTGAGTTCTTTGCACTCTTCTTGTTCATGTTGGCTGGATTACAATTCATGGTAAGTAGTGATAACTTAATTCTTATCTTTATTGGTCTTGAGACTGCATCACTTGCTCTCTATACACTTATTGCACTTCATAACCGTGCAAACTCATTTGAGGCAGCAGTCAAGTACTTTACAATGGGTGCATTGGCAGCTGGTTTCTTCTCTATGGGTGCAGCGATTCTCTATGGAGTCTCTGGAAGTTTAGAGCTTTATCAGATCTCTGAAGCAGTTCAATCAAGAATGGGTGAGCCTGGGCTTTTAGCTCTGATTATTGGTGGAGCAGCATTTTTACTTGCATCATTTTCATTCAAATTGTCTCTATTCCCATTCCATACATGGGCTCCAGATGTCTATGAAGGAGCATCAGCACCATTAGCTGGATATATGTCTATTGTTCCTAAACTAGCTGCCTTTGTAGTATCTATGAGAATCTTTGAGATGTTCATTAGATTAGAGGTTGAGTGGGTTCAGATGGCAATTCTTATTCTTGCTGTTGTCACTATGACACTTGCAAATATCATGGCACTTGTTCAAGAGGATGTCAAGAGAATGTTGGCATACTCTTCGATTTCACATGCAGGTTTCGTTATGGCAGCGATTGCTATTGCAACTACAAAATCAAACTCAGCAGTATTTTTATACTATGGTCTGTTCTTGTTCACAAACATGGGTGCATTTGCAATGCTATGGGTAAGTAGACATAAGCACAAAGTTCACCATTCACGATTTGACCACCCTTATGAGAAGTTCTCAGGTATGATCAAGATCTTGCCTATGGGTGCAGTTGTTATGGCTTTATTTATGCTATCTCTTGCAGGTGTTCCACCATTCTCAGTATTCTGGGGTAAAATCTATCTTATGTCAGCAGCAGTTGATGTGGGTATGATCTGGTTGGCTCTTGTTATGGGATTCAACTCAGCAATCTCAGCTTACTACTATTTGAAGCTGATCGTCTATATGTTCCTAAAAGATCCAACAGCGACAGTACAAGAGGAGACTACATATTATAATGTCTCTAAACCACTGTTGACTATTCTTGGTATCACTGTGTTTGTAACTGTAGGTTCAATGTTCTATGTTGATCCTCTTTTAGAGTACATCACAGAGATGGTAAAGGTTAGTGGATACTAATCTCTACTAACTCCTCCTTAGAAAGAGAGACTTTTCTGTCTCTCTTTCTCTCCTTTATCGATCCAATTTTCTTAAGATATACAAAAATATCATCTCTTATCCCTGTTTCTAGGCGATACTTATCTGCTAGAAATATAAATGCTCTTTTATCTATATTCTTTTTACTCTTAGCCTCTATCTCTTTTAGTAGTTCTATCCAATTCTTTCTCCAAAGAGAGTTCGCCTCTTGAGTCTTATTGAGATAAGTATAGATATTATCTCTTATATGTTCATTACTCTCTTTGTCAAAACTGTGATATATCTGAATGATATTTCCACTATTATTATATGTCTTAAAAAAGCTTATTTTCTCTTTGATATTTTTTTTATTACTGTTTTCAATAATCAAAAATATTTTACTTTTACTATATAGCTTTGATATTGACTCTAGGATAGGAGGGTTGATACAGCACTCTGTATCATTTAAAATCAATATAATATGTTTTAGATCTTGAAATTTTTGTTGTTTGGGATTGAGTATCTCTTGTCTAGTGTTGTACCTCATTATCGATAGATTAAGTTTGAGTTCACTCTCTTTGAAATTGTTGAAGTTTTTGACAAAATTAGATAAAGATGATTGAGGTAAAAATATAGCAACATGAACTCTTTTTAGTGGTATGAGTTGTTCTATTTCCATAGGTACTTTAGCTTTTTTAAGCTCTTTTTTTATTTTTGGAAGAGTTAATCTCTTTTTTTCAGAGGAGTTCTTTATCTTCGCTATTAACTTTTCACCCAAAGGATTTCCTTCTAAATAGATACCCTCTTTCTGTTCATCAGTTCGTTCCCAATATAGAGTTCTTTCCAATTGAAATATCCAAAGAGGAATTTTTTCTATTTTATTAAATCGTAGATCTATAATTTTTAATTCCCCTAAATCTTTTAAAAAACTTATATTTTGAATTTTGTTATTTGAAAGATTAAGTATTTCTAAATTTATAAAGACTGCTAGTGGACTTGGATTTTTTATCTTTGTATCTGTTAAAGATAGTACTTTTAAAGATAAAAATATTTTTGAATCGTAACTTATTTTAGTTTTTTCTTCAAATATCTTAATGGTTTCCTTCTCTGGATTATGAAAGAATTTTTTCAATATATTTATCATCTATTCATCCTTTTTGAGTGATCTCATCAAGATTATTTTTGCTAAAGATATATTTCCTTGAGGATTAAATACAGTAAAAATAGTATAGGTTTGATTACTATAAATTAAAAAAATCATCCCATCTTCTGTCTCTGTTTCTAATCTAATTAGATTTGAAAACCCAATATCCAAAGAGGCACTATTTAATGCTCTAAATGTATCATTAAATAGACTAGATGAAAAAGCTAAATCGATGCTATCATTATCCTCTATATAGAGGATCTCCCCCTGTTTATCTAATACTGCTGAACCTACATATCCCTTAATATCTTGGATATCTTTAACTATTTTTTCTATTTTCATCTCTTCCCTTTAATACTGAATATTATGTATTATTTCATTGTCTGATTGATTATGATAGCGATTTTGTTCCATAAACTCTTTTAACATCTTTTCTGAAGCTTCAACTCCTTTACTCTCTTCTATACTTAATAGTTGCCTATAGAGAGGTTCAATAATAGCTTTTGCTTTGTTTGATATAGCACGACGAGTAGAGATGTAGTTACGAATATTTCTATCTTTATCTATCGAGGGACGAATATGTGCAAAGACCCAATAGTATCTATTATCTTTTGAACGATTTTTTAGAAAACAATAGACTTCTTCTTTTTTTTTGAGTTGTTCCCACAGTAGTTTAAAAATAACTTTTGGCATCTCTGAGTGTCGGATAATGTTGTGATTTTCTCCAATTAGTTTACCATAAGTGTATCCTGTAATTTTATAAAAAATAGGGTTAGCGTAGATAATAAAACCTTCTAAATCTGATTGAGAGACGATGATGTCAACGGAAGTTAGTATTTTTTCTTCTTCTAACATGGAATAACCCTTTTTAGCAAACTATATAATAATAATCTAAATTATATTAAAATATTATTAATTAATCTTATATAAACAATAAAGTTTTATTATGTTATAATTTTTTATGATTTAAAAATAGTTAAATATCTTTAAATTATAATTAATAATAAAAAAGGTCGTAATATGATAAATGAATCCATATTTGATGATATTAAACAGATTAATGGTTACCTCGGTATAGGTATCAGTCAATATACAGGAGAACTCCTTCTTTTTGATAAGGCAAATGATTCAATAAATCTGGAAGAGACATCCGTTATCTTCAATGATGTGTTTAGAAGTTCTCACTCTTTATCTAAAAAATTAGCATTAGGAAAAACTAAGGTTATGGAGATTACTACAGAGAATGCAAAGATACTAATGGCATGTTCAGGAGAAGAATCATCTGTTCATCTTCATCTTTTTGCTATTTTTAAAAATGATGGTAATGTAGCACTTGCTAAGATGATTTTACCTAAAATTTTAAATAAATCTGTTTCTGAACTCTCCTAGCGGTAGTATCTACTCCCACCTACAAAAAAGGACAAAAAATGAAAAAAACTTTCACAACACTACTTTTGACAACTCTGACAACTTTTGCTGTAACAGTAGGTGAAGTTCCAAAGTTAGTAACTATTGATGCTGATAATGGAGGACGCACAGATGGTACTGCGTGGAGTTCTTCTATGATTAAAGATAAGATACATGTACTCTTTTATGTTGATCCTGATGAGAAAGATACCAATAATGCCTTCTCCGAAGCACTCAAAGCAAAAGCTTATGATAGAGCAAAGTTTGCCTCTATTGCTATTGTCAATCTCTCTGCTACATGGTTACCAAATTTTGCGATAGAGTCTACCCTCGAAAAGAAGCAGAAAGAGTACCCTTATACCATCTATGTCAAAGACAAGACAAAATATTTGGTTAAAGAGTGGGGATTAAAAGATGATAGCTCGGATATAGTAGTATTTGACAAAAGTGGTAAGGTTGTTTACACTTATGCAGGAGAGCTTGATGATACTGAGATCAAAAAGGTATTAAAAATGATCGATAAGTTACTTTAATGCTTAGTATGAATTTTATGAGATTTAATAAGTGGTGGCGCCAGACGGAATCGAACCGCCGACACAAGGATTTTCAATCCTTTGCTCTACCAACTGAGCTATGGAGCCACTTTAAGTAGTACTTCTTGTTTGAAGTGGCTGAAATTATAGCCACTTAAGCTTAAAATATTCTTAAATTACTTTAGATTTTTTATAAATCTAAAAAACTCCTCTCCTCTGTGTTTGTAAGAGTTAAACTGATCAAAACTAGCAGCGGCTGGAGAGAGTAGGGCAACTTCATCTTTTTTTAGATTTTTGTCTATCTTTTCTACTGCATACTCTAATGTTTCACATGCTGTAAAGTTGACACTAAATCTATTGGCTAAATCAGCAAGTTTTTTGCTATTTGCACCAATGGTATAGAGATGAAGATCTTCTCCTGATATTAGCTCAAATAAAGGGGTTAAATCAGCACCTTTGTCGTTGCCTCCTACTATTAAATGTATAAATCTATCATCATATGTTTTTACAGCTTGGATTGACGCATCTAGGTTTGTTGCTTTTGAGTCGTTGACCCATAGTCTACCTTGATTATCCGTGGTCTCCTCTTGTCGATGGTTGTCTAGTGTAAATGCATTGATCGCATCATAATCTATCTCATCAAAGAGGGTTTTGGTCACAGCTAGAGCCAAGAGGGCATCTTCTAAAAAGGCTGCTTTAAATCGTATCTTAGAGGCATCAATATCAAAATAGTTCTCTAAAAACTCTGCTGAGTCATACTCTACTACAAAAGCATTGGTTTTAGGAATATTTAGACCTTTTGGTATCAGTGCCATCTCTCCCTCTTTCATCGTTAGAAGAGGTTTGAGTTTGTCTGCTTCGTACTGCTCAGGTGTCCCGTGCCAATCTAGGTGATCAGGAGTGATAGGGAGAAGTAGATAGATATTTGGAGAGGCTATATTGGTATGGTGTAGAGTAAATGAGCTAGACTCTAGTATCCATATAGGAGCATCTGTGGAGAGTTCTGCGAGAGGTGTACCGATATTTCCCCCTGTGACTCCACCTCTCTTTGCCAATAGATGACCTAGCATCTGTGTTGTTGTTGTCTTGCCATTTGTTCCACTAATCCATATACTAAAAGGCATCTCCTTTGCGAAAAAATCATACTCACTGATGAGATTTTGGGCTGATTTGACTAGAGGATGAGATGGAGGAAAACTAGGCGTTGTCACTTCAAGTTGGCTTTCGTTGGGATCAAATTGGGATGATGGGAAGATCTGATTGTTCTCTTCATCTATATAAGGCTCTTGGGCTTTATCATCAAAGAAGATAGACTCTCCTCCTAATTTTTTGGCAATAGCTTTTGTGGTTAGTCCATATCCAAAGAGGGTTGGTTTCATATTAATATCCTATTCTTTTAAATTTGTATGGGCAATCCCTCGTGGTTGCCCATTAGTTTTCTTATCGTATTTTGAGGCTAATGATAGCTAAAATATTGGAGATAAACGCGATCATCCAAAATCTAACGATGATCTTGTTCTCTGCCCACTTTTTCATCTCAAAGTGATGGTGTATGGGAGCCATGAGAAAGATTCGCCGTTTTCGAAGTTTGTAGCTTCCTATCTGGAGTATTACTGATACGGTCTCAATTACAAATATAAGCCCAATTAGTACCAATAGTGCTTCACTTTTACCGATAATTGCCATATATGCCAAGACTCCACCGATAGCCAATGAACCTGTATCTCCCATAAATACCTCAGCAGGATAGCAGTTGTACCATAGGAATCCAAGCAATGCCCCTGATAGGGTCGAAGCAAGTATCGCTACCTCTCCAACCCCTTTGATATTTGGCATATAGAGGTATCCTGAGAAGATAGCGTGTCCAGTGATATATGTGATCAGCCCTAGTGTTGCTAAGCTAAAGATAGATGGTACGGTAGCTAGACCATCTAGTCCATCGGTTAGATTTACTGCATTTGTTGTTGCTAAAAAGACAATTAGCCAAAATATAATAGCAGAGTAGTGCATATCAAGTATAGGCTCTTTGACAAAAGGGAGATATATGGTTGTAGGAAAATCAGCATTTAATATCAAAAAGAGAGATACTGCAACTGCTACTATACTCTGTAGAGCTAGTTTTCCACGACTGCTTAGACCTTGTAGATTGTCTCCTGTCAAGATTTTTCCTAGATCATCTTTGAATCCTACCAATCCAAATCCTACAAGTGTAATGAGTCCTGCAATGATATAGGGGTTTGAGAGTTGAGCAGTGAGTAGCACACCGATAAGTGTAGATATAACAAATACAGCCCCCCCCATTGTAGGCGTATTCTGTTTACTCGCATGATTTGGGACATATTTGTTGATTGGTTGTTGAGCCTTCCTTGATATAGCCCATGCCATAAATTTAGGCAGAATAATGAGTGTTAGTAGAAATCCGATAAAAAAACCGAAACCTGCTCTAACAGAGATGTATTGAAAAAGGTTGATATTGAGTGATTCATAAAAAGCGTATAACATAGTTTGCAAAACCCCTATTTAAGTAAATAAGTGATATTTTACTTTAAATTTTATAAAGATAGGGTCAAACGAAGATGAAGATTCAAAAAACTATTTTAATTATCACAGATGGGATAGGCTGTAAGCCTGATAGTAAGTGTAATGCTTTTAAAGATGCTACCAAACCAACTTTTGATAAATTGTTAAAAGATACACCAAAGGCATTGATCTCTACGCATGGTTTGAGTGTTGGATTACCTGAAGGACAGATGGGGAACTCTGAGGTAGGACATATGACTATTGGGTCAGGTCGAATACTCTATCAAGATCTAGTTAAGATATCTTTGGCGATAGAGGATAGAAGCATAGAAAAAAATGAGGCTCTAAATAGTACTTTGGAAGCAACTGATAGGGTACATATCCTTGGATTACTAAGTGATGGAGGAGTTCACTCTCATATTGAACATATCATTGGCATAGCAAAACTCTCTAAATCGAGAGGAAAAAAGGTATTTTTGCACTTGATTACTGATGGGAGGGATGTCTCTCCCACCTCTGCAAAAGTATATGTTGAGCAGATAGAGACGATATGTGATGAAGATATATCTATCGCTACTATTGGTGGGCGATTCTATACTATGGATCGAGACAATAGATGGGAGAGAGTAGAGAAGGGGTATGATGCTATTGTAACAGTCAAAAACTCTACCTCTTTGAGTGTTCAAAAGTATATAGAGCATAGTTATGAGCAAAAAGAGTTTGATGAGTTTATTCCTCCTGTTGCATTAGGTGATTATAGAGGGATGCAAGAGGGAGATAGTGTGATCATGGCAAACTTTAGATCAGATAGAGTTCGTGAGATCACTACAGCTTTGGGAGATAAAGAATTCAATGGTTTCAAGAGAGAGTTTTTGCCTCTCAATATCGTAACTATGACACAGTATGATGCCTCTTTTCCTTATCCTGTGATGTTCAGCAAAGAGATACCCAAAAATACTTTGGCAGAGGTAGTAAGTGACGCAAAATTGACTCAACTTCATACCGCAGAGACTGAGAAGTATGCCCATGTGACTTTCTTTTTCAATGGTGGAGTAGAAGAGCCTATGATTGGAGAGAGTAGGGTGTTGATCCCTAGTCCAGATGTTCGGACTTATGATATGAAACCAGAGATGTCTGCACCTGAAGTGGGAGAGGCTGTACGAAATGGTATGGATGAGGAGTATGATCTTGTTATTGTCAATTTTGCAAATGGTGATATGGTAGGACATACAGGAAACTATGATGCTGCCTGTCTAGCTGTCTCTGCTGTGGATGATGAGATAGGTAAGATATTGGAAAAAGCCAAAGAGAGGGACTATGCTATTGTTTTGACCTCTGATCATGGAAATTGTGAGGAGATGCTTGATCAGGATGGAAATACTTTGACTAATCATACAGTTGGTGAAGTTTGGTGCTATATTGTAGCAAAAAATGTCACAAAGCTTCAAGATGGTGGAGGTCTCAATAATATAGCTCCTACAGTATTAAATATAATGGGATTAAAAATACCACAAGAGATGGATAATTCATTGATTTAGGGTAAACTTTATGAAAAATTATGTATATATTAGATAATATACATAATATGTTGTTTTTTATGTTAGTTGGAGATAGTTACAAAGGTTTAGTATGGATGGGATGATAAAGGAGTCGGTGGCAACACTATTTTGTCACGCGATAAAATTAGATGATAAAGATATGAAGTTGGAGAGACCACTATTTTGTAGGTTTATGGGGGAAAATTTTGATTGTTCTGGAGAAGATTCAAAAAAGATGTTGGAAGAGGTTATGCAAAAAGAGTGTGAAAATATAGATACACACATATCAATTGTAAGTAATGCTCTTCACAATGAACCCTACTCAAAGATGAATATCTTAAAGCAGTTGAATCATATTATTTTTAGAAGTAATATGAGAAATGAAGATTATGAATTTTTTAATCGAGTAAAAAGCTCTTTTTTTACTCGTTAGTTATAATATCTAAAAAAGTTTATTGCTTTTTGTCAATGAACTTTTTATATTTCATATCTTCTTCTAGTACATGGTTGACTAACCATGTAGTTACAAACTCTCCAATATCTTTTATATGTGTCTCTCTATTTATTCCAACACATAGCTCTTTAAGTTTTTCAGAAAAATTCAGATGTTGTTGGATATGCTCCTCTAGTCCAGGAAAATCCTCCTCTTGAATATATATCTCCTCATATATAAAATGTTCGATACTATAATCGTTTAGAGCCATAAAAAGCTCTCGAAAGTGTTCATTATCATCTACTCCCTCTTCCACTAGATGATAGATCTCATTTGAGAGTTGAAATAACCCTTTATGTTGTTTGTCAATCTCTGCTTCACCCATAGAGTAGGCATCTTTCCATTTTAATAATTTCATAATTTTTCTCCAACATAGCTATGAGAAGAGTATATGTCAAGAATACTTATAATGATATTAAATGCAATATAATTAACTATCTATGCTCACATTCTGATCACTTTTAGGGCTTAAAGTTGTTCTATTTTATGTTTATTTCGCTATTATAGAGAGATATAGAATAACATAGAGAGGAGTTTTTAATGGATAAGATGTTAAGAGAGTCTGTTGCGGCCCTATTTTGTCATGTGATTCGGTTTGATGAAAAAGATATAGATAGGGAAAGACCCCTATTCTGTCGTTTTATGAAACAAGATTTTGGTTGTGATTGTGATGAATCCAATAAGCTTTTGGATGATACACTTAAAAAAGATTACAATATAGATACACAAATATCTATCTTGAGCAATGGTTTAGTCAATGAGACTTATACAAAAATGAGTATTCTTAAGCAGTTGAACCATATTATTATAAAAGATAACCTTCATACCGAGGATTATGAACTTTTTAATAAACTAAAAAAAGCTTTTGGTTTGGCATAAAATTATGACTCTTTTTATAACTCTTTAACAACCAATACACTACAATTAGCCAATTTTTGATATAAAAGGTAAATAATGAAATTTACAGGTAAAAATGTACTCGTAACAGGTTCAAGTAGAGGAATTGGAGCAGAGATTGCAAAGAGTTTGGCTGGATTTGGTCTCAAAGTATGGATAAACTATCGAAGTGGTGAAGCAGAAGCAAAAGCAGTTCAGGCTGATATTTTAGCTAATGGTGGTGAGGCTGAGGTTATTGGGTTTGATGTGAGTGATGAGTCTGCATTTGTAGATGCTATGAAGCATATCGTAGCAACGGATGGAGAGATCGCTTATCTTGTGAATAATGCAGGAATTACCAACGACAAATTGGCAATGAGAATGAAGAGTGCAGACTTTATGAGTGTTATAGAAGCCAATCTAAAATCAACTTTTATCGGTTGTAGAGAGGCTGTCAAAGCTATGAGCAAAAAGCGATTTGGCTCAGTGGTCAATATCGCTTCAATCGTAGGAGAGACAGGTAATGCAGGACAGACTAACTACTCCGCTTCCAAAGGTGGAACAATCGCAATGACAAAATCATTTGCGATAGAGGCCGCCCCTCGAAAGATTAGATTTAATAATATCACACCTGGTTTTATCGCTACAGAGATGACATCTGTTCTCAAAGATGAGGTCAAAGATGCTTTTACTGCCAAGATCCCATTGGCAAGATTTGGAGAGCCAAAAGAGGTTGCTGAAGCTGTTGCCTTTTTGTTGAGTGATCACTCTTCATATATCACAGGAGAGACACTCAAAGTCAACGGTGGGATGTATATGTAATGCAGAAAATTCTTCTTCTCGAAGATGACAGACTTTTCAACGAAACCCTACAGGATTTTTTGGATGAGGAGGGGTATGAACTCCAGACAGCACTTGACCCATATAGTGCTTTGGAGTATACCTATTGTCATAAATTTGATCTCTATCTATTTGATGTTAACCTCCCTTATGAGAGTGGATTTGATCTGTTGAAAAAACTCCGAGATAGTGGAGATACTACCCCTACTATATTTTTAACTTCTCGTGATGATAGAGCCTCTATGATAGATGGGTTTGGTGTGGGTGCTGATGATTATATGAAAAAACCCATAGATTTAGATGAACTATTATTGAGAATCAGGGCTGTACTTAGACGGCAGATACGAAGTGACAAGATTGAGCTTGGAGTATATACTCTTGACTGCAATGCCAAGAGGCTATATCGTGATAACAAACCTATAACTGTTACGGCAAAGGCTGTTGAGTTGCTTCTTTTGTTGGTGATAGCCAAAGGAGAAGTGGTAAGAACCGAGGATATAGAGAGTCACCTATGGCCAGCTAATGAGACCATAAGTATAGGGGTTATTCGTGTATATATTGTCACCCTAAAAAAGTATTTTCCTGACAATATAGAGAATATTCGAGGAGTTGGATATAGATTTGTATCTACTTCGTCAAAAAATCTTTGAGTGCATAGGCGTAAGCCTTATCAAAATTCACTACTGTTCCTTGATTCTCTTTTGCAAATCGTCTAGCACTCATTCGTCCTTCAAAAGCATATTTGCTCAGTCCTGACATTGTTCCTGCTTTTTCACTACCCACAACATAAGTTGCATCTTTTACATCTATAAATTTGAGAGTATCAATCGCTACAACTTTCATATTTGTAACATTATGTTTGTGTATACTTTTATCCTCTGCAAGACAGTGAATAGAGCAGTACTGTTTGACTTTTCCATCTGATGTTGCAGAGTGATTTGTTTTGTAAAACATAGGAAGTTTCATGCCACATTTAGAACAAAAGAGCCTCTTCTCTCCACTCTGTAGCATAGTGGTCTTCTCTAGTTCAACTGATTGAAACATATCTGAACTTTTGGTATTTGGCTTGACTTTATCTGAGCTTGTTGTATTGCTAACACACCCCTCTAAGATCAGTATAGATACGACTACTATCCATAATTGGACTTTCATTTTTGATTCCTTGTTATTTAGTTTAGAAGCATTTTATGCAAAAATTCATAAAAAATTCATAAAACTGCTATATCGTTAGCTCCCTATTTCTTTTAAGGATGTAATTTTATGCATAGATATAAGTTTTTACAGTATTTTTTTATCATATTTGTTATGGTTAGTCTGATCTTAAGAAGCACTCTGCTTTTATACTCTCTCTCTAGTTTAGAGGCGACATTTTTTGCCATTTCTAAACTTTTTTTAGTCGGTTTCTTTTATGATATAGTGGCATATTTTTACTATATTATCCCCTTTGTTATCTACTTATATCTTATACCTACAAAGATATTCAACTCCAAAATACATAAAATTATCTCCCTAGTAGTCTTTTTTGTAGTAATCTATGGAGTAGTTTTCAATGGTGTGAGTGAGTGGTTCTTTTGGGAGGAGTTTGGCAAACGATTTAACTTTATTGCAGTAGATTATTTGGTCTATACTCACGAGGTGATCAAAAATATTCAAGAGTCTTACCCTATGCCTCTACTTATCTCTGTGATCTTTATAGTTACAGCAGGTATCTTCTTTATGATTTATAAAAAGAGTGATGCATTTAGATCGATATTTAGTGATAGCAGTAGCTACCGACAGCGACTACCTATTACATTAATGCTATTGGCAATACCTCTAATATCTTTTTATACTATGGAGAAGCAGAACCTATCTACTACTGTCTCAGAAAATAGATATAATCAAGAGCTATCTAAAAATGGCTTCTATTCCCTATTTTCAGCTTTTAGAAACAATGAACTAGACTACTATGAGTTCTATAAAACCCAAGATAATAGAGCCGTCCTATTAAGATATAGAGATCTTACTAGTGGTTCAAATACTAAGTTTGTATCTAAAGATTTAAACAATACCCTCAAATATATTACCACCAAAGGAAAGGAGCAAAGATACAATGTAATGCTAGTGATGATAGAGAGTTTGAGTGCTTCCTATATGGGTCTATATGGAGACAAACGAAATCTCACACCTCATATGGATGCTTTGGCTCAAAAATCTCTATTTTTTAGCAACTTTTTTGCTACAGGTACACGAACAGTCAGAGGGATGGAAGCCGTGACTATCTCTGTACCTCCTACAGCAGGTAGAAGCATCATAAAACGACCAGACAATCACAACATGTTTGGCTTGGGCTGGATCTTTAAAGAGAAGGGATATGATAACAAGTTCATCTATGCAGGGCATGGCTACTTTGACAATATGAATGAGTACTTCTCACATAATGGTTTTGATATTGTTGATCGAGTCTCTTTTTCCAAAGATGAGATTCGTTTTGCAAATGTATGGGGAGTCTGTGATGAGGATCTTTTTGAAAAAAGCATCAAAGAGGCAGACCTATCTTATGCCAAAAAACAGCCTTTTTTCTCATTTGTGATGACCACTTCCAACCATAGACCCTACACCTATCCTGATGGCAAGATAGATATTCCAAGCCACTCAGGACGAAAAGGCGGAGTAAAATATACAGACTATGCAATCAATAAATTTCTAAAAAACGCATCTATAAAACCTTGGTTTGACAATACTCTTTTTGTATTTGTAGCAGATCACAATGGAGGAAGTGCAGGTAAAAGTGAACTTCCTCTATATCGCTACAAGATCCCCTTTATGATCTATGCACCAAAGCTTATCAAACCTAAAACGGTTACAAAGCTCTCCTCTCAGATCGATCTAGCTCCAACCCTTTTTGCTATGATGAATTGGAGTTACAAGAGTAAATTTTATGGACAGGATATTCTAAGTAATACCTTCAGACCTAGAGCATTGATAGGTAACTACCAAAAATTAGGACTCTATCAGAATAACAAGCTAACGATACTATTGCCAAACAAGAGTATTAGAGAGTTTGAGGTAGAGGAGCTAAAGCTAAAGTCCAATAGATACAAGGAGATAGAGCCTATAAATGATGATGTAGCTGATACTATAAGCTACTATCAGAGTGCTAGTTATTTTTATAAAAATCATCTGGATAGGTATT
>Ga0256827_10001440_pt1 | contig 15203 bp, 29 predicted proteins | sample CV84metaG_FD_185977 | JGI IMG/M metagenome (GOLD analysis project Ga0256827, IMG submission 185977) | Hydrothermal vent microbial communities from East Pacific Rise, Pacific Ocean - CV84 | ecosystem: Environmental > Aquatic > Marine > Hydrothermal vents | place: Pacific Ocean: East Pacific Rise... | reverse complement strand
ATCAATATACAAAAATAAATAATTACGAAGAAGATTTAGTTATAATGGATGTTGTCGAGATAAAATATGATAATCATAATATAAAAAAAGCATTACAAAATAAGCAAGATGAATTACAAAATACTATATGGGAAATTAACATAGATATAAAGAAAATATTAATAGAATATTTATTTGGTAAAATTAAAGAAGCGAGAACATTTAAATCATTAAATCATACTAATTTCACAAATAGAAATATAAATAAATCGATTTATGAATATATTACATTGAATTTATTAGATCGATATGAATTTGATTCAATAGATTTATATATTAAGTATATAGATATTAAAGATAATGTTATATACTCTACAACTGCTTTGAAACAATTTGATCCACAATATAATCAATCTATCGAATTAGTAGAATATAAAGTGTCTAATGCTAATATGCAATTAGAATTATATTTAGATAAGTTAGCGCCAATAAAAGTTAATTATTATCAGACTGAGAAAAGTTCAGATTATAAGTATGACTATTATTATAATATACATTATAAAAAAGTATAACATTTTTTGTGAAAATAACTATAATTTTAAAAAATATAGAATAAATAATGAGTGAACAGAAAAAAGATTTTTCAAAAATATTGGAAAAATTGGAAGAAGATTTAATTAAATTAGAAGAAATATCATCAAAGAAAATTAAAGAATTGACGGGTAGAATTAATTGTGAATTAAAAGAAAGTATAGATTTATCTGCTGATGCTACAAGTTATAGACAAATCTTAATAGATAATAGAACACATTTTTATTATAAGATTTATAGAGATATGCCCAAATTGAAACAAATGAAAAAGAAACATTTTGAATTTTATTCACAAAAATATCCTATTAAAATAAATTCAACAGAAAAAGCAAAATTAATTGAAGCAGATGTTGCCTATCATGAAGCAAGATTTGAATATTATCAAAATCATATAAATTTTTTAACTGAATGTGTAAAAACAATCGATCACGTTATTTATAGTGTTAAGAATAAAATAGAGTTATATAATGCTACTGGTTTAGATTAAGAAACTTTTTTTCATTTTTAAATATAATTAAAAACAACTATAAAGAATATTAAAATAATGGTTTAGTTGTAATCCATTGAAAAACAAATAAATGTGAAATGAAATTAGAAAAAGAATTTAAAAATTTATCATATGATAAAAAACGAAAGTTATATAGACGATATGCGAGGGAAAATGGGTTTGCGTATGAGATGAAATTATTTATTATGTCTGAAATAAGTCAAGGTATGCCGACTGAAATCTTAAAAGAAGTAGAAATAGAACGATATTTGTATGCAATGTTAGTTGATGGTTATGTTGCTTTTGAAAGACTTTTTGATTCAAAGCAAGAACATATAATTGGTTACCAACAAATTGATCCAGTAACATTAACAGCACATAAAGAATTCTCTACTGAGAATAATGAGAGAAAAAATATTTGGATTCAATATAATGATAAACCAGAGTTAAAAAAAATATTAACAGATGACCAAATATTATATGTGTCATATCCTTTACCTGATGCAAATGATTCATTAATTGGACAATTATATACAAAACAAATTAAATTATATAATAATGAAAGATTAAATGATTTTATGATTTCTTATATAATCAAGAAAATAAAAACACAATTGATAGATATTATCAATAAAGAACGAGATTTCTTCAAAAATTAATTATTGAAACTTGAAATTTGAAATAAGTAAAAATAAATCAAAGATAATATTAAAAGAATCAACGAGGGAAGAATATAATCAATTGAAAAATAATTTAACGCCTTATATTAAAGGTTATCGTTTTATGCCAAAATTTAAGATGACATCTTGGGATGGTAAGTTTGATTATTTTAATAACGGTAATATTGATTTCGGATTATGGAATGAATGTTATAGTACTTGTAAAGAATATGGATATCCATTTCAGATGATTAATAAGGAAGAATTTCCAAGAGATAATGATGTTACATTAGAAAAAGTTGAGAATTTCGTTAAAGATTTTTATAAAGATCATAGAACAGATAAAGGTGATGTGTTTATGCCTTATAAGCACCAGATTGATGCAATATATAAAATGTTGAAGAATAAATATTGTGCTATTGAGGTTGCTACTTCTGGTGGTAAATCATTAATTTTTGCTTCAATGATTTTTTATATTTTGAAATATATTAAACCAGATGCAAAAATTCTTTTAATAGTACCAAATATATCTCTTGTAACGCAATTTTATGATGATATAATCGATTATAATGTTGGTTTTAATAAAGATAATAAGAACCCTCTTGAAATCAATATACAAGAGATTATGAGTGATAGACCAAGAAAGATAAGAGATGACGAAGAACCAAATATTTATATTGGTACTTTTCAATCATTGATTAATTGGGGTACATCAGAATTGGAACCAGATTTCTTTAAGCAATTTACATTAACTGCTGTTGATGAATGTTTACATCCAAATACTAAAGTTACAATGTCTGATAACACAAAAAAAGAAATAAAAGATATTAATGTTGGTGATTTTGTTTGGACTTTTAATGAAGAAACAAAAAAAAGAGAAATAAAAGAGATTGAGTATGTATATAAAAATTTATCTAAAAACCAACAGATGTATGAAATTGAATTAGAGAATGATGAAATAATTTGGATAACCGGAAATCACAAAGTATTATTAATTGATGGTACATGGTGTAGAGTTGATGAATTAACAGAAAAAAATGAAATTTTAGATTTTTATATATAGAGACATAGAACAAAAACAAATCAAAAAAAAATAAATTATGAAAATAGTAATATGTCCAAAATGTGAAAATCACAAAATAAAAACATTTTTCAGAAATGATAAATATGAATATCAATGTTTGAAATGTGGAAGAAGATTTATTGATAATACAAAAAAAATGAGAGAAAATAAAGAAGAAGATTATTTTATTATTAAAACAGATGAAGATAAAAATAAATTATATGATTTTTTATTTAAAGATATAAAGAATATAAATAAGTTCATGGCTACAAAAAATTATAATTTATCATTAAGAAGATGGTTAAAAGATAATTATATTATAATACCAGATTTAGAAGATATTACAGTTGAAAAAGTTTATAAATATTTAATTAATGATGATACACTTGGAAAATGTGAAATTTGTGGCAAAGACACAAATTTCATAGGAATACGAAATAGAAAAGTATATAATGATACTTGTTCTAAAGAATGTGAATATAAATTAAGAAGTAAAAATCAAATCGAGAATAATACTGTTCATAGAATGACAGCAGAAACAAAGAAAAAATGGAAAGAAAATTTATCTAAATCATTAAAAAAATCAATTGCTGAAGGTAGATTTACTCCAAATGTTACAAATTCTTGGTGTTTATCTATGATAGAAACTAAATTAAAAAATAAAAAAATATCACATCGTTCATCATGGGAATCTTATTTTCATATTTTTAATGAAAAAGTTGGAAATGATTTAGAATATGAAACAATAAGAATACCATATGTTTATGAAAATGAAAAACATACATATATAGTTGATTTTGTTGATGAAAAAAATAAAATATTATTTGAAATTAAACCAAATTCAGAAAAAACTAAAAAAAAGAATGAAATTAAAAGAAAATATGCTAATGAATGGAGTAAATCTAATGGATATAAATATATGATTATTGCAGATGAATGGTTTAAAAAATATTATGATGAAAAATATATTTTAGGTCAACCAAATGAAGAAAAATTAATTAAAAATTTAAAACAATTTAAAAATGAAAATTAAATCAATAAAAAAAATATCATATAATGGAGATGTTTATAATCTTAGAATTAAAGATGGTAATGATATAAATAATAATTATTTTGCAAATAATCTTTGTGTCAGTAATTGTCATAGAGCTAAAGCTGCACAAATTCAAACTATTATGAAAAGAACATATGGTTATGCTGATTATAGAATTGGTATGTCCGGTACATATCCATCACCAAACACTTCAGAATTTTTGGCAATTGAAGCCGTAACAGGACCAATAGTTATTAAAGTAAAGGCAAAAGAACTAATGGAAAAAGGGTTAATTGCTAATGTTAAGATTAAAGCATTGTTATTACAATATGATGATAAAGAATTCGCTGAAAATGTATATACAATTAAAAAATATGGTGGTGGTAAAAGAGCATTTGATATTGAGCAAGAATATGTTAGGAATTCAGAGAAAAGGAAAATTTTTATATCTAAATTAGTTAATAAATTTAATCATAATAGTTTAGTGTTATTTCATAACACACAATATGGTACAGATTTATATGATTATTGTAGATCAAATATTGTAGAGAAAGATTTTTATTATATTGATGGTTCAACACCAGCTAAAAAGAGAAGTCATATTTTAAAACAAATGAAAAATACTGATGATGGTAGAGTTAAAGTATTATTTGGTAGTTTTGGTGTATTATCTACTGGTGTTTCTGTGCCAGCATTAAAAAACGTTGTTTTCACACAAAGTTTTAAAAGTCCACAGATTATATTACAATCGATAGGTAGAATTTTGAGATTACATAAGAATAAGAAAGATAGTTTCGCAATAGTGTTTGATTTGGTTGATCAATTTCACACATCATATAAGACTATTTTATATAATCATTATCTTGTTAGGAAAAAGGATATGTACGTTAAAGAAGAGTACCCACATCAAGAATTAAAAGTTGTGTTATAAACTTTTAGAAGAAAAATACATATAAAATAATATGAAAAAAGAACTATTAATTTTCATATTATTTTTTGTGTCTTTGATTTCATACTCACAAGTAATTGTAAATCAGAAACTCGAATTATCATATGAATATGCAGAACTATATTTAGATACAACACATATTGCTACTATAAAGACACATATTAATGTTGATTTTATAAATAATGGATATTTTTTATATCTTAATTGTGTTTCAGACCGAATATATCACTATTTGTATAGTGAAAGTTGTGGTTATGATATAAATAGATTATCATTTACTGTTACTGATATTTCTTATGTGTATAAGAATGATTTTAAATTATTTATAGATTCTATTGCGGTTGAAATATCTAATAAACAGATTAGATTTTTTAAGAAAGATTATAAAAGTATAATATTACATAATTGATATGGGACTAATTGAAGATATGTTTAAGAATAATGTTGTTGATAAAATGATGAAAAAAGAAACAAGTAGTCATGATACGAATGAAATTGAATTTTGTGAATTTTGTGGTTCGGATGTATTTGAAGAAATTCCAACATCATATGAAGAAAATATGGTATGTGAAACAGATATAATTTGTTCTGAATGTGGAACAATAGTGAATATTTGGTCTTATGGTAATTTTTATAATTTAAAAACTGAAAATTATAGAAGAATTGAAGAAATAAGGCTACGAAATAGTAAAATAAATAACCTTTTTCAAAAAAAATAATTATTAATTAATGATAGAAGAAAGTTGGCAATACAAACAATATGAAATATTAAAACAACAGGTTATATTTGATAAAGATAAGATTTTAATAAAATGGCAACCAATAATAGATAATAGAATTACTGATAAAGATATAAATCTTTTAGTTAGGTATAAATTATCGGAATTTTTAGAATTATATAGTATGGTTGATTATGAAAGACCTGAAATAGCATATTCGCCAACTAATCCATATGTGAATGGTATGGGTGCTGTTTATCCTAATAATATTACAATAACAAATAATAAATATATACCAAATGGTTGGATAGATTTACCAGTTGTTTTGGATTTGATTGTTGATAAAATATTTAATTATGTACAATCAAGTTCTGAAATAAATTTAGAAATAGTGAAAGAATATTATAATGTTGTTACTGGTAAAAGGACATTATTATTAAAAGATCTTGATAATGAGAGGATTATAATAGATTATAAATTGAAAGCCGAATACGAAAACAAAATATTGTATTTGATAGATGATCAAATTTTATTTATATTAGATCCTGCTAAAAGAGAACGAATAAATAGAAAAAATAAGATTCAAAGTCTTTTGAATATAGAATAAAAGATATATAGTTATATGAAGAAAATGGTGTATCTTGATATTCAAGAATTAGAACGTTATCAACAACAGATACAAATATTGCGTGATGAGAATGAGAATGCTAGACGAGAATATGGTAAATTGAAAAAGGAACTTGATTTTTTGAAAGATAGTGGTGATGAAATTCTTGTCATTGTAAAAGATGTGAATAAACATGATACGTTTGAATATAGATCAACGGAAAAAGAATTATTGAATAATTTAGTCATTGAAAATAAAGATATTCGAGATAAATATGATTTAGTTATTCGAGAAAAAGATAATATTGAAAATCAGAAACAGATGCTTTTATTGAAATATCAAGAAACGATGAATTATTATAATATTGAGATAAAAGAATTAAATCAATATATTACTTGGTTGGAAGATAGAAGTTTAGTTGAGCGAGTTAAAAATATTAAGAAAAACAGAAATAAAGAGAATGTGACATCATTTGGTGTTAATGAAATTGAACAAACACCAATAAAAACTATTTACACTGAATCTGAAATTAAGCATTTAGAAGAAGAAGCAAAAAAGATAGATAAACCAAGGGGTTGGCATTTTAAAAATGAATATATTGATTCAGAAGGTAATGTTTATCATAAAGGTAAATTACAACCACATTTAAAAAAAATATAAATATATGTCATTAATAATTAATATAATAATAGGTATTTTTATTACAATAGTACTAATTTTAATCATATTAGTAGTTAGTTTTAAAGATTCTAATAATAGTGTTGGTAGATTATCATCTGATAAAAAATATATGGAAGAACACTGTGATTGTCATGGATTGTATTAAAAAAGTCTGAAATTAACATTTTCAGACTTTTTTATTTTTATATATAGATAAAAATAATATTGATATTTGATAAACGGATATATTTATTTATTTGAATCTATTAATGATTACGAAACACAATATAAAATTGGTTATACTCGTAATAAATCTACTCTAAAAAAAAGAGTAAAGCAGTTACAAACTGGAAATCCTAATAAAATTAAAATCATTGACTATTTCGCTACTGAATATGGTAGAAAAGTTGAAACAACATTACATAATATTTATTCGATTAAGCGTTTAGAAGGAGAGTGGTTTGATCTTGATATTTATGATGTTAAATCTTTTTTAGAATCTTGTGAGAAGATAGAAAATACTTTTATTGATTTAGAGAAACAAGGTAACCCATTTATTTAAACTTTTATGTTTTTTTTTAATATAAAAAGAAAAAAATAACATAAAAATATGAATATATTAATAACACCGGAAGATATTATAAAAAGATGTTTATGGACTAATTATAAAAAATTTGTTCTTAAAGATAATTCAAAGGCAGAAATCATAAAAATTATTGATGAAAATGAAATCACTAACATCACTGAAGAAGATGCTTATGTCGTTGGTTTGTTGAAAGTTATTGAAACTGATAATTTAGTTCACCGATTCAGATTAGAAATAGAAGAATTCATTAAAATTAAGACAACAGTAAATAAAGAACGAGTTATAATAAATAAAGCATCTATTATGAAAGAAGTAATAGAGTTTATTGATAGATTTCCGGATGCTTACAAACCAGATAAATATTATCAAGATGCTATTGATGAAATGATTGTTTTTGCGAAAGATGTGCATCAAAAAATAGAACAATTAGATATTGTTGAGATAATGTTTAAAGAAAAAATGTTTATTTATGTTTATAGTAAAGATATATTGAAAATGATTAAATTTTAAAATAATGTCCACAAATAGTTCAATAATATTAAAAATAAATGGTGATGAATATCATTCGATATATTGTCATTTTGATGGATATGTAAAGCATGTGGGAGTCATATTATATAAATATTATAAAACTTATAAGAAAGTATCTGAGTTGATTTCGTATGGTAGTGTATCTTGTTTAGAAAAACATATTTCTAAATGTATATTTTATCATCGTGATATGGGATATGAATTAACCATTATGGAACATATGTATATTCCATATAATATGTATAATTATAATTATCTTTTTGATGGTGAGTGGTTTTTGATTGATTATAGACGATGGAACCCTATTAAAGGTGAAATCGAAGATATGGGTACTACTAAATTGATTGATGTTTTTAAATATGAATTAGAACCAGAACACCCATTAATGTTAAATAATCGAAGAAAAGAAAAAATTAAAAGATTAGGAATTACACAAAAAGTGTAATACAAAAAGTGTAATACAAAAAGTGTAAAAAATGAAGAAAATGAAAAAAGCAGTATTTAAGTTTAATTTTGAATGTGGAAGACAAGGAGAATTAGAAGGTATTTTTATATCAACGCAAGAGAAAGTTGATAAATTGATAGAAAGTGGAATTGAAGTATATTTTGGTGAAGTATTAGGTAAACATTCAGAAGTATATGGTGCTATTGATGATGGTGAAATTCAATTTGTTTCAGATTCAGAAGAAGTAGTTAAAGTTATTGAAGAATATGGATTGACTAGTGGTTATGATCCATTTAATCACACATCAATTCATTTTGAATTGGATGGATATGATGATATATGTGATTTTACAATAGATGAAATAGTGGATATATTAATAGTAGATAAAAATGAGTAAAAAATTATGAGATATAAATTTGAATTAGATGAAGATGAGATTAAAATCTTTGAAATCTGGAAAAATGAACAGATGAAAAAATCAGATAAATTACATTCTTCTGTTGGTGGTAGGTGGTCATTTACTTTTACGACAACTGGTATTGGTATTATTGCTGAAGTAAAAGATAATAATACTGGTGAAACAAAAACATTAACAAATTTTGATAATTGGTAAAAATATGGAAGATAATAATATAGAAAATGGTTCTGGTTTAAATATTGAACCGATTGGTGAATTAGGATATGATGATTTAATAAATGAATTGATCAAGGAAAATGAAAAAATGAAAGATGATAATACATCTTTGAATAATCTTTATTTGAGATTACGTGCTGAATTTGAAAATTTTAAGAAACGAATTTCAGGTGAAAAAACAGAATTGATTAAAACTGCTAATGAAAAATTAATTTTAAAAATAATTCCTATTATTGATAATTTTGAACGAGCAAAACCATTGAGTGATGGTGTTGAATTAATTTATAAAGATTTTATAAATGTATTGAAAGATAGTGGTGTGAAAGAAATTATTTGTGTTGGTGATGATTTTGATACAGATAAACATGAAGCATTGTCATTGGTAGATAGTGAATTGAAATCTAATACAATTATTGATGTGATTGAAAAAGGTTATATATTGAATGGTAAAGTCATTCGATTTGCAAAAGTAATAGTGTCTAAGTAATGAAGAATATTTGTTTTGAGATGGATGAATTAAAGAAATTTATTAAATATTCTAATAAATTTCAAGATGGTAGTAGTGTTGAAGAACATTATGAACTATGGTTGAAGTGGAAAAAACTTATTGGTTCTGGTTTAGATGAACCTCTTAAAAATTTTGATGATGAATAATAAACCAATAAGTATATATGAATATACTATAATAGGTTTAATAAATTTATTACATTGTGATAATTTTTTTAATTTAAATCATTTTCGTAGTTATAGGGAAAAGAAAGGTGGATATTGGGAAAAATGGTATATTGATTGTGTTCATTCTGAAATGTGGTTTAGTCGAACACTTAAAGAAATACGAAATAAAGAAAGACCAGGTTGTGCTTTTGGTACACCAACGGTAGAATATTATGATTTGAATTATTATGGAGTATTTAAAAAAGATTTTGATATTGAAAAATTAATTAGATTGAAAAAAATAAAAAGTGTGATATAAATTTTTATATTACGCTTTTTTTATTTATCTTTGTGTAATATGGAAATAAGAAGAGTAAATAATATAAATAATATAAATAATCTAATCTCTGTTCCGAGTGAATTGGAGAAACACAATATATTCAAAATACTTGTCACGTATTTTGTTAGAAAAGATAATCAAGAACCATATATTGAAATATTAAAAGATGTGGCACATTATTCATCAGATCATGTGGATAGTATCGATAATTTTACAAGAATTGATTATCAACATAATATTGATGAATATATATTTCAATGTACTAAGAAAACGATAGCGGAATTACACGAAATGGAAAATGTTTTACTTGATTTATTGTATGATAGAATTGATGAAGAACAAAAAAATGTGAAAATTCGATTAGCCGATTTTAAATCAGTTTTGAAAAAACGAAATAGATATAGAAAAATTCAAAAACTAATATAATGAATATATTTAAAGCAAAAGAAAATAAAGTTTCATATGAAACATATTTAAAATGTAAAAGTATTTTAAATTATGCTAATTGGGGTTTTTCTATTGAATCTGAAGCAGAAATGATAATCGCACAAGGTGTGTGTGATGAATATAAAAAGCAAAATAAATATAATTTATTTAGAAGAATAAATGAAAAATATAGACCATTTATAAAATATGGTAAAATATCCAGATTTTTAGAAATATATTTTTGGCTTTCTTTTATAAGTTATATTGCGTATATATTATATACAATGATATTGTTTGGTAGTGGCTCAAAAAGTGATCTTGCTTTTGGTATTGTGATATTTATTACAATGAATTTTTTAATTACTTTCTTTTTCTTTATGTCATATAGAGATAAATATGAAAAAGAAGAAAAAAAATATAAAAGAAATAAAGAAAAACCAGATTGGAAAAGAAAAGAAATATTGAAAAAATTAGTTAAATGATAATAAGTATTTTGTTTGATTGAATAATGCTACAATATCATCAATTATACCTACTATTTCAGATTGTTCTTGAACAATGTTGGTTTGGTATACTTTATAAATATCTATTGCTTGGTCAATAAAACCAATTGGATCTAATTCAGAATAATTTCTTAATGGTATATTTAAATCTACTGGTAAATTGACTCTACCATAAACACCAGATATAACTTCAACTAATTTATCCCCAAGTTCTTTAAAATCATCACCTAATGTATCAAATATCTTATGTTCTTTATAAGATAAAGCCTGCCAATGAAACATTTGTACTTGTATTATAAAGTGTAATGTTTTTATCGCAATTTCTGAATGTATTTCATCTTGTATTAGACCAAAATTTTCAAATAAAATAATATCTTTTTTCATATCACTATATATTGAAATAAAATAATGAAAAATATTTATTAATATATAGTGATATGAAATATTTGAAAAATTTTAAAAAATATTCGCTGAATGAAGAGGTTCTATATGATATTTATGCGATAGAGATTAATTGGGTAGTTGCTGATGAATATGCGAGAAATAATTATAATTTCACCAAAATATATGAAGAATTGGGAGAAGATATATTTGAGTATATGTCAGATCATCATTTTCAACAATATTATGATAGTTTAATTGATGATTATATAAAAAATACATCAGTTCAAGATGTTGCTGATTATGGTGTAGATAGGATAAAAGATTTTATCTCCGAAAACGAATGGATACTTGGTGATGATTTAGATTATGATAAAGAAAATGAGTTATATGATGATGTAGTTGATGAAATGACTATCGATGAAATGGTTAAATTAATTGATAATAATGCTGGTGCGAAACATGATTTTTTATATAAAGAAGCAATATCTGATTATGATAGATCTATACAAGAAATGTTTAGTGATTGGTGCTTAGAAGATAAAGATTACTATAATAATTTGAAAGGATATTTTGATGAAGATAAAGTAATAGATAATTTTATTAATGATGAAGATGCTGTTCGTGAATTTTATTTAGAAAATATACAAACAGATGAAAAACTACTTGATTTTTTGATTGAAGATGATGAAGATAATTTAAAATATTTATTTGGTGTTTTAGAAAAAGGTAATAAATATGGTAAAAGTAAAAAATTTCAATCAAAATATATCGCATATATGTTAAAATATGAATATAACTATGATGAAAGTTATTTTCCAGGTGAAGATGTACCAGAACCAAGTGATGAAGATATGGTTGAGATAATAACTAATATAGATAGTAGATTTGGTATAGCAAAAGAATTGAGTAGTAAATATAGTAAATATTTAATGAAGAAGAGAGCATTTGATTTTAATTTATAAATAATTTGCTTTTTTAATTTTTTATAGTTATATTTGCAGTATGAACGAAGAAATATTAGAAGTTTATACTGATGCATCAATACGTGGTAGTAAAAAACGAGGTGGTGTGCGAAGAGGATTTGGAATATTATTTGTTGATACTAATGATAATGAGGAACAATTTTCATATAAAATATCAACAAATTATTTTTATAAAGTTATTTACATAAAATATGATTTGAGAAAACGGTGGCTTACGCCAGAACATCTTGAATTTTTCGCATTTTATATTGCATTAGAAAAATTAATACAGAGGAAAATTAAACATAAAATACATTTTTATGTTGATTCAGATAGTGTCTATTATTTTGTTAATAATATTAATAAAGATAAAAATGGTAAGATAAAAACACCGAAAGATATTACAACACAAAAACTATTAGAAAGAATAAAAAAATTGATGACACATTTAAATATTGATGTGAGGAGTATTCCTGGTCATCAAAAAATATATGGAAATGTTATTGCTGATAGATTAGCGAGTATTGGTGGTCTTGATGATGATTGTCGATATAATAAAAAAGGAGAAAATGGTAAAAAATATTTTTTATCATATCATAATAATGAAATAGAAGAAAATATATTAACTTAAAAAAATTATATGAAAATAGAAAATTATATTGTAGAAAAAAATTACAATGATCAAAAATATTATATAAAATTTAAGCGTATGATATTTGGATTTATTCCGATGTGGTTTTATTTGAAAAAAGTACATTTTAATAAAGAATATAAACACCTTAGATTATCTGTTTATGTTATATCGTTTTTATTGTCGTTTATTCTCTTTAATATTTTTATAGATTATCATCGTGATTTGTTGATAGCTGAGATATTTACTATTGTTGCGACAATGATGTATTTTTCATTACATATGTATTTTGATAGGGAAAAAATATATAGAAATGTGTCAGAAGATGCCAATTATAGTGGTGCGAAAGAATTTGGTGAAAAAAATATTGCGAAATTTAATCGGTTTTTTGAAAAAATAAAAAAAGAAAAAGAAACAGTTTTTTCTTCAAATAAATAAATAAATGAAAAAAAATAAATTGATAAGGCATTGTGTTCTTGATTTATCATATTTAGATAATTTATATGGTAAAACAGGTAAAAATAAATATATCGAGATTGAAGGTGTACAAGTTAAAATAACAAGTCAAAGATATTCGGTATTTAAGAAATCACAAACTTGTTGTGTGTGTGGTTTAAAAGCATCATTTTTAACAGTTGAGCAAAATCATGTTGGTGTTGAAAATTATCATATAAATATGTATGGTGTTAATGAAGATGGTGAAGAAATATTATTCACAAAAGATCATATTTTACCTAAATCAAAAGGTGGTAAAAATAAATTGGATAATTATCAGACAATGTGTGTTAAGTGTAATGGTGAAAAAGGTAATAAAATAGAAAAATAGATAATATGAACGTAATAGTGATAATTGTTGGATTTGTACTACTTTGGGCTGCAACAGATGTTGGTCGAAAAAAAGATAGTAAAATAAAAATATTTAGTTGGGAATGGTTTCTAATACTTATTTTAATTGTTGTAGGTGTAACATTAATAAATTATAACATTAAATAAAAAAATATATGATACATATAGATAGAATGAAAGAAAAATGCGTATTCTGTGAAAAACAGAGAGATAGAAATAAAGTTATTGGTGAAACATCGAAATTTTATTTGATATGGGATGAATTTCCTGTATCAGAAGGTCATATCTTAGTCATATCGAAAGAACATCGTGAAAATTATATATCACTATCGGAAATGGAAAAGATTGATTTAACGCAAGGTATTGACTTGGCATTAGAATTAATTAAAGCAATGTATAAAATCACAGATGTCAATATTGGAATAAATCAAGGTGTTGTTTCTGGTCAAAGTGTTGAACATTTTCATTGTCATGTTATACCAAGAAGAATTGGTGATGTTGAAGAATCAAAGGGTGGTGTTCGCTCAGTAATATCTAATAAACAAAAATATTAAAAAATGTATTCACAAATAGAAAGATTTAGATATAAACTTTTTTTAGATAAAGAACATAATTACTTAAAAAGTGAAGATGATTTTTTAGGAGTATCATCATCTGATTCACCAATGGAACTTAGAAATTATTATGATGTTAATACTGAAGATGGATTATATCATTTTGGATTACTTATTTATTGTGATTTTGAATTATATAAAAATTATAAGAAAGAAGAATATGATGAACAATTGAAAATTGTTAGAGAACGAGTATTAGAGTATTTACAGAATCTGATTAAAAATCGAAATAAACAAATAAAAAATCTACAAAAAAGTATAAATCAAGAATTTAAAATAGAATTGAGAAAAAATAAAATAATTAATTTAAAATAAATAAAGTATGAAACTATCAGAAGAAAAAAAGAATGAATTACGTGAAGTAAAAGCGTGTTGTAAAATTGATGTCGGAGAATTTAAAGATAGATATGAAAAATTAAATAAGTTCGATAAACAAGTTATTTATCTTGCTATTGTTGATGAAGATTTTGAATATGAAGAAACTAAGGAAAACAAAGAGAAAAATGATAGAATTATGGAATTTTTACTCACAGATATAAAAACCGCTAAAATATTATATAATGCTGTTTCTAATGATGAAAATATCATTGATGAAAATGGTAATGAATATCGAACCTATGAAGATCTTGATTTAAATTAATAATTATAAACAAACAAAGTATGAAACTATCAGAAGAAAAAAAGAAGGAATTGCGTGAAATAAAAGCGTGTTGTAAAGTAAATGTTGGAGAGTTTAAAGATAAATACGAAAAATTAAATCGTTTTGATAAATTGGTTATTTATCTTGCTGTTACAGATGAAGATTACGAGTATGAAGAAGATGAAGAAATAGATAACGAAAAAAACAAAGAAGTCATGAAATTTCTTCGTTCAGATAAAAAAACAGGTGCTTTTTTATTG
>Ga0256827_10001439_pt1 | contig 15206 bp, 13 predicted proteins | sample CV84metaG_FD_185977 | JGI IMG/M metagenome (GOLD analysis project Ga0256827, IMG submission 185977) | Hydrothermal vent microbial communities from East Pacific Rise, Pacific Ocean - CV84 | ecosystem: Environmental > Aquatic > Marine > Hydrothermal vents | place: Pacific Ocean: East Pacific Rise... | reverse complement strand
CGTCACACGAAGGGCGTGATACCATTGTGGATGTTGTCAAAGAGGTTGCAAAAGAGGTCTTTATCCCATTGACAGTTGGTGGAGGCATAAGAGAGTTAAATGATATTTACAAACTGCTTAACGTTGGATGTGATAAAGTGAGTATAAACTCATCTGCAATTAAACGACCAGCATTTATTAATGAGGGTGCAAAACGTTTTGGTTCTCAATGTATTGTAGTTGCTATTGATGCCAAAAAGGTGGCAGAAAATGAGTGGCATATCTTTACTCATGGTGGGCGAAACGATACAGGACTTGATGCCATTGAGTGGGCAAAAGAGGCATACAACCGAGGGGCAGGGGAGTTACTTGTAACATCAATGGATAGCGATGGAACAAAAGCAGGTTTTGCCAACGATTTAAATAGTCGTATTGCCGAGGTGGTTAATATACCTATTATAGCAAGTGGTGGGGCTGGAACAATGCAACATATTAAAGAGGCGTTTACTTTGGGCAACTCCGATGCTGCCTTGGCTGCATCAATTTTTCACTTTAGAGAGATAGATATTATGGATTTAAAACGCTACCTTCGTGATAACAATATCCCTGTGAGAATATAGATGTTTATATGTGCAGGAGAGAGTGAAACATTTGATTTTGCTAAACCTATGGGGATAGGAATGATTGATATGAGTATCAATTTAACAAAATTATGTTTAACTACCCCTCCAAAATTTATATTTTTTGTAGGTTCAGCAGGAAGTTACGGGAAACATAAGATTTTTGATATTCTTGAATCTAAGACAGCTACTAACATTGAAAACAGTTTTTTTAATGCCCAAGCTTACACTCCAATTGACAATATGGTGTCAACAGCAGAGAATGTTTCACGTGAAACAATTGTAAACTCTTCAAACTATATTACAACAGATGTCAATTTATGTAAACGCTATCTGTCTCATAATATTACATTAGAGAATATGGAATATTTTGCTGTTATAAAAGTTGCTAAGGCATTTAATATTCCTGTGGCTGGTGCATTTATTGTAACAAACTACTGTAATTCAAATGCTCATAGAGATTTTATTGACAACCATAAAGAGGCTATGGTTAGGTTGACAGCTTACATAAAAAAATAATAGTATTTAAATTACTGTAGGGTCGATTTATCGACCAAAAATCAAAACAAATATATTTAATGGTCGGTGAACCGTAATGCCAATGAAATAAGCTTTTTTTGACCAATTTATTATTCGGGTGTAAACACTCCGATTCCGAAAATGCAACTTGCATATAGGGAATCGAGTGCTTTAGCCTCGCGATATTTTGGAATAAATTCCTTATTTCATTGGCATTACGGTGAACCGACCCTACGATAGGAAAGAAAGAATGAAAACAGAAACAAAACCATCTATACAAGATTACACCCGAGAAGAGTTATCTCAACTAATTAAACCATCATTCAGAGCAAAACAGGTCTACTCTTGGTTGTACCATAAATATGTAACCTCTTTTGATGAGATGAAAAACTTGCCAAAGGCTCTTAAAGAGGAGTTAAAAGAGAAATATCAAATAGAGCTTTTGAAAATTATAAGAAAAGAGCAGAGTAGGGATGGAAGTATTAAATATCTCTTTCAACGACACGATGGAAATACGGTAGAGGCTGTTCTTTTGTTAATGAAAAAGAAGCAGTTTAATGAAGATGGCTCTGTGAAACATCAAGAGAAATATACAGTTTGTATCTCATGTCAAGTGGGTTGTAAGGTTGGTTGTTCATTTTGTCTTACTGCCAAGAGTGGATTTATTGCTAACCTTACAGCAGGAGAGATAGTTGAACAGATTAGGTTGATTAAAAAAGATAACAATATTGACGCGAATAGAAGACTTAATATTGTCTATATGGGAATGGGAGAACCTCTTGACAACTTGACACCTGTTGCTCAATCATCAAGAGTATTTGCAGACCCTGATGGAATGGCAATTGCTCCACATCGTCAAACAATCTCAACCTCTGGGCTTAGTACAAAAATTGTCAAGCTTGGTAAACTTGAACTTGGTGTAAACTTGGCAATCTCTCTACACGCTGTTGATGATGAACTAAGAGAGAAGTTGATGCCCATTAACAAAGCTTATAATATTAAATCTATTATTGATGCTGTTAAAGATTTCCCTATTAACGATAGGAAAAGAGTTATGTTTGAATACTTGGTTATTAAAAATGTAAACGATGATTTAGCATCAGCAAAAAAGCTTCTATCACTTCTTAATGGAATTAAATCAAAGGTAAATCTTATCTATTTTAACCCGTATGGAGAGAGTGAATATCAAAGACCTAGTGAAAAAGATATGAAACAATTTCAAGAGTATTTAACAAAACATGGTTTACACTGTACCATACGTGAATCTAAGGGGCTGGATATATCAGCAGCGTGTGGACAACTTAGAGATAATGAATTAAAGGAGAATTAAAATGGGTACACTTGATTGGTTTCTGGTCGGTTTTATTGTAATTGTAGTTGTGGTTTCGGCTATTGGAATTTATAGAGCTTTGAAAGAGGATTAGGGGATTACTATTAGACATCTTGTAAAACTCTTTGGAATCATACATAAATGAAATTTAGTAATGATAAACAGGAAATTGTATCTTATAGAGTTCCATTGTTATTTTTAGTTATAAACAAGTATAATTTAAAAAAATTAATGAGAGGAGATTTTTAAATGATACAATATATCAGAGGAAACCTCTTTACCTCAAACGCAAAAGTTCTTGTCAATACTGTAAATACCGTAGGAGTTATGGGCAAAGGAGTAGCTTATGATTTCAAAAAGTATTACCCCAAAATGTTTGAGGAGTATAAACAACTCTGCGATACTAATCAGTTTAATATTGGTGATTTAAATCTCTACAAAACTACAAATAAATGGATTTTAAACTTTCCTACGAAAGAGCATTGGAGAAGCCCATCTAAAATTGAGTTCATAGAAAAAGGTCTTCAAAGATTGGTACAAGATGCTCACAAACTTCAAATAAATGATATTGCTATGCCTAAACTTGGTTGTGGAAATGGTGGTTTGGATTGGGAGAGTGAAGTTAAACCTATTGTTGAGAAGTATCTCAAAAAATCGCCTATTAATGTTTCTATCTATGAGTTTGACAAAGAGATTATTCCTGAACATTTAACCCCAAAAGATATAGAGGAGTGGCTTTTATCTGAACCTGAAAATCTATCATTTAGGCTATTTTTTGAAGACCTACTTGATGAATATAGACAAAAGACACTCTTTATTGAAAAAATAACATTAGCAAATGACAACTATATTATCAACTACAAAGAAAAAGAAAAACTCTTTGCTATTCAAAGTGATAATAAACAATTTATTCTTTCCCAAGAGGATATTAAAACTATGTTTTTTACCCTCAAAAATCGTGGAAAGCTCTGTTATGAAGATATAGCTCATGAACTTTACGACCATAAAGATGAGATTTTTGATTTTTTTGCTAGGCTTAATTATGTACTTAAAAATGAGGATAAAATTATTTTAAACTATACTAAAAAAGCAGATGTTTCAGACTTGGAAATTTTAGATGAACTCTAAAGCAGACTTTTTAAAAGAGTTTCAAAACAATCTCTCTAATCATTTTCATGGAGCTCAAAATTGGTGGACTAACTATCTTTTTCACTTTACTGATATAAGTAATGCTCTATCTATCTTAGAACATCAAGCCCTACTGTCACGAAATGAAGCAAATAGATTGGGATTGATGAAAAACGATAATGCCAATGATAATGTCATTGCCAAAACTTCACAAGAGCATCAAGAGTATGCACGACTCTATTTTGCCCCATCAACTCCAACGCAATATAATAATGAAGGCTTTAAGCCCAAAAACAGCATTCAATACAACGCTCATTGTCCCATGCCTGTCATGTTTGTTTTTCATTTCAGCAGAGTATTTATGCTTGATGGTGTCAAATTTACAAATGGTAACTTGGCAACTCATCCAAATATCTATGATAATATTTTTGATTTACAAAAACTAGACTTTAAGCTCATCTACCATAGGTCTTGGTTTCCTAATGAAGATAGAAACGTCATTATCAATGCCCGACACTCTGAAATATTAGTAAAAGAGCAACTCCCTTTAGAAAAAAATCTCAAACTTATTGCTGTGCGTTCAGAAGCAGAAAAAGAGACTTTTTTATATCTCTTACCCACTCATTTACGAGCTGTTTATCAAAATAAAGTCTATATTCAACCACGACCAATGATTTTTGTCAATAATTGGCTCTATGTTAATAAAGTTTCAATTATTGATAATACTCTTCATATTGAGTGGCATGGGTGTCGTGATTTTTATCAATGTCAAAATAATTATGACTTGAAAATCTCTATCAAAAATAGCTCTACGGGTTTGCAAAAGAGTTTGATAAAAGAGCGTTGGTATCCTCAAAATAATCTTATGAAGATTCGATTGTCTGAGGGGTTTTGGGATGATTTTATTGAACTTTCTGTTTTTATTGATGGGGTTATGGGGTATGGGAATGTTATTGCTAATAATCTAAAAGTGTAAGTAAAATTGGTAAAGAGTAAAAAGATAGTTTATACGCGTTAAAAACCCGTAGGGTGCGTTTTCAACGCACCAAAAAACCAAACAATCATAAAATAACACCCTAGCCAAAAGGCTTCTTTAACCCTTTCGGCAAAACTCTTTTTTATGCAAATTTTTTATTAATGGTGCGTTGAAAACAGCACCCTACGGTTTATTTGCATCCTTATCTATGATTTATCCACCAATTCAGCAGGATTAATCTTAAACTGCAACATATTGGCTGTCTCTCGTCCATTGTCTCCACCTTTTCGTTGAACAGTTATATTCCCAATTTTAAAACTACCTCTAGGAGTAATCAAAACCTCTCCATTTCCAAAATGGTTCAAAACTTTATTAATAGGCTCTAATGCCCATTGAATATTCTCTGCATTTTTTAGTTTCAAAATAACCAACATCCATTCAGCCGATAGTTTCCCTCTTCCTTTTAGAATATCACTGATAATCAGAGTTTTATTATCCTTAAAAAAGTTCAAAAGAAGTTGTTGTTCACTCTCTAATAACTCATTGGCAAACATTCTTCTTTTATCTTTTGGATTGGCTATTTTAGGCTTTTTCTCTCCTGTAAAATACTGCAATAGTTCATAAATATCATCAGGTATATCCCAAAGCTCTCTATAACTTTTGAGCCATCTTTTATCTATCTGATTAAAACCTTTTGGATTAGACACAAGCTTAACTTGTAAATTTTGAATATCTACTAAACTCTTTAATTTAATCTCAATCTCTATAGCCACCTGAACATCTGCTTTATATGAACCTTTTACTTTTGTAGCCTTGACACTCTCTATCTCATTCAAATTATAACTCATAGCCTTTAACCACTCTTGGGCTAGTTCGCTATCTTTCCAATTGTTAAACTCTTCAACCACAAAGATTTCATTTTTAAATCCTTGTTTTGCTGTCTCTGAACCTCTTTTTATCAATTTCTCTTTTTCTGTCATATCTTTACCTATAGCTTCCATCAAATTTCTAGCAATCTCCTCTATCACGCTCAAAGTCATCGCATTACCTGCTTGTTGTAGCAGTTTTGTATTAGATATTTTACCTCTTACCTTGTTAGCATATTTTTTAGGAAACTTTTGTAAAAGTAGAGCTTCATAGCCTGATAGTTTTCTAAAACCCCCATCTCGAACATACAAAATTCCATGTCGTACTCGTCTTAAAGTTGGTGTTTTATCATAATAGATTCTTAAATCAGATTGCCGTGTATCTAAAACTTTATACTCTTGTGATAGAAGTTCATCTATATTATATTTGCCCCTATTATATTTGTTATCTAAATATTTATAAAATGTCTGATATGCAGATAATTTTTCATCAAATATCAGTTTCTTATCACTCTCTATCAAGCACTCATCTAAGCTTTCACTCTGACCACTATATTTAATAGGAAACTCATATCTAAAATCATCACTTATCAACTCTTTTTTAACCCCCACAAAATAGATACGCTCTCGCATCTGTGGCACACCAAAATCTAGGCTATTAAGTACTTTATGATAAATCCTATACCCTGCTTCATCAAGCAGTTCCAAGACCACTTTTAGAGTATTTCCTTTATCATGGTTAATTAACCCTTTTACATTCTCCAAGATAAAATATTTAACATTTTTTGCTTTGAGTATCTTGACCAATCCATAAATAACTTGTCCTCTCTCATCATCATCAAGCCCACAACGCGTCCCAATAATAGAAAAAGTCTGACAAGGAAAACCACCAACCATAAAATCAAAATCGGGTAAATTATTTGGCTCTATCTGCATCAAATCGCCATAATTGACCTCATCATCTCCAAAAAACTCACGATAAGTTATCTCTGCATCTTTGTCTATTTCGCTAAAGCCTAAGCAGTTCATGCCTAAGTTTTCTAAGCCAATTCTGCCCCCTCCTATGCCTGAGCATAGGTCTAGGAAGTTCAATTGATTTCCTTTTTGCATTAATTTTTCAACCATATTTCTGACTTCTTACTATAAAATTCCATATCAGGAATAATCATCTTCAATTGTTCATAATAATCTTCTCTCAAAATCAAATCACATCCTTCAAGTTTAGCTATATTTGAATCTTGTCCAACAAGAGAAGAGCCATTATTAATTAAGTTACTCCTCCATTGTCTAAATTTTAACACAACTTCATTTTCTTCATTTAAAGCTTGAATTCCATTATTAAAGTTATCTAAATATAATCCTAACTCACTCAATAATAAACTATCAACCCATAGAGTATTATCAGCTTCAATACTATTGAATTTTTTAACAAAACCAATAATAAAGGGTTTATAATAAAAAGCATTAAACCAAATTAATGATGATGGTAAATATTCAATAAAAGGCTTTTTTTCTCCAAAAATACTTAATCCTTCAAAAAGAATAATTTGTCCTTTTCTTCTCCATCCATTTTCATTTTCTATCATTTCACTTTCAAATCTAGCAATTTGAATAAACCCATTTATATTAATTAACTCGGGTTTAAATCCCTCCTCTATTTCAGAAGGTCTTGTGATTTTAGGTCTTTCTATAATTGAATTTTGTGTAGCAATTAAAGTTTTTATATCTAGTTGAATATCCCGTTTAAAAAAATTTAAATCATAGTTATTTTTATATAAATATTTATTAACTTCTTCAAATATAACATTTTCAAGAAAGATATTTGGAGAATACATATCAACACTTCTATTAGTAAAAATATCTAATCTATCTTTATTTTTTTCTATTTCAATACGAATATGATTTATAATTTCTGATGTATCTATACCTAGATGATTTAAATAAACTATATATTCATTATCTAAAATAATACCTTTAAGATTATCAAACATCTTTTATCCTATTTAATAGATTATTCAAACTATTTTGAATATATAAATTTTTCAAACTTCCAACCATTATAATGTCATCTTTAATTTCTTGAAAAAACTCTTGTTTATCATATACATAGAGCAAGAATAACTCTAATATACTAGCAATAGATAGATGTGGAAAGTTATGAATATGTTTTAAAAACCATTTCATAGGTTTAATTAAAAGATTTGCATCATAGTTCAAAAGATAATTCAATGCAAAAATTATCTCTTTTTGAATAGTTGTATCAAGGTTTCTAAGTCTTACTAAAATCATAACTATTGCGACTTCATCATTTGACATTCTTTTAATGGTTTTATCTTTAATATTTTTCCAATCAAAATCAATCTTATTGGGTAATCTATACTCAATAGATTCAAACCCTTTTTGATACATAACTAAAATATCTTTTTTCTTTAATCCTGCATACTCAAAAGCTATAATTAGATTTGATGTACTTTGAGCATAATAATAAATATCTTTAAATTTTATCTCTAACTCATTAGCTAAATATTTTAGTGCTTTAGATTTATTAATAGTTACAGCATCTTTTAACGCATTTTTATTTACAAAAATTTCTAACCATCCACCTGTAGAAAAAACAAATATACTTATCAATAGTAATATTTTTATCTCTTCTGAACAGTTAATGTTTTTAACAAGAAGTCTCAAGTTTTCATAGTATTCTTTTTTTGCAAGATGTTTTTTTCGTATTATTGAGAATAAGAGCTTTTTTGTTATAAATTCATTTTTCTTTTCATTTATATAGTTAACTAAAAAGAGTAAATCTTTATCATCTAATTCTCTATCTCTTTTATCAAAATATTTAATTAACTCATCAATACTTTTAGTTTTAAGTGATTCATCTATCAAAAATTTTTCATTTATATTTGCATCTAACCTTTTTTTATCATAACTAGAATAAATTTCTTTCTTTTTTTTGCTCTCTAAAATAGGAATAGAGACATCTAAAAGATTTTTCAATACTTGAAGTTTCTTTATACTCTTATCAGATAATTGCTCACTATGATTATTTAAGTCTCTTTCTAAAAGGTTAATAAGAGACTGTTTAGCAAGTTTTTTATCAATTTCAATAATTTTATAAATATTATCTGAAAAGCTATTGATATAACTACTTTTATCATTTGTAGGAGATAGTTTATATAAAAAATTTAAAAGAATAGGGTTTATATCTTTATTACATTGAATATATTCAATAAACATATATTCATATTTCCAAAACCAACTATCTTTTAGAAATTGATTGATTAAAAAAATAGTAGCTTCTTGTCTATTTACTTTTAAAAATTTTTCAAACCAACTTATATAAAGCCATCTTATTCCTTTACCATCTTCACTATTACTTTGAATAGTCAAATTTAAAGGCAATAATTTTTTTGTATATTTTAATGCAGACTTATTGTCTAATTTTCGTATAGATTCCAAAGGCATAATAAGTTCATTGAGCGTAGTATCTTTTCTAAAAGTATAAGCTGTAGTATATTCAATAATTTTTTTAAATTGTTGTTTTGCTTTTTTAGGTTGATTATTTAATTGATATAAAGATAACAGTTGAAAAGTATCTTCTATTAAAAAAGTATAACCCTCATTACTTGTTTTTTCTTTTCTTAAATTATTTTCATATTTTGTAATAAGAAAAGGTAAATTTTCTTTAGATTTAAAGTCATCAAATAATCCTAACTTTATAAAAGCAAAACCTAATGGAGAAGATTCTAAAGCTGAAAATACCTCAATCAACTCTTTCCATTTATATTTGATATATCTAAAGGTTCTTAGAATAGGTTCGACAGCTATAAATCTAGCATCATGATATATATTTTCTCTTTCTGTACTATTGTTTAGACTATAAAAATTATTAATTAATTTATCTTCAAACTCATAATATGTTGAAATTCTTCCAAAAGATAAATCATCTTCAATAATAAAAACATTGATAGTAAACTGCACCCATGATTCAATAAAAGTTTTTGGAGTAATTTTAGAATTAAACTCTTTTAATTTTTCAATATCTTGATAAGCATAAGACTCTAAGGTTTTATATATTTTCCCCAACCTTCTTTCTTCATAAGATTTATCATCAAATATATCAAAAGTAAGTTTATCTAGTTCTAAATGAGGTTTCTTTTCAAGAAATAGTGATTCTTTAGCATTTATTGAAAATAGTTTATCATTGATATTTTTTAATAATGTACTTTTATCTTCTAGTTCAATTAAATCAACAGCTTTAATTATCTTATCAATACCAGAAGCGTTATATATTTCTTGAATAAAAATCATTAATAAGCTAGACTCTTTATGAGTAAATAGATAATTTATCTTTTTGCTTATAAAATCATCTATTTGATGTGTACCAATTAGATATGATAAATATAACTGAAAATCTTCTATACGAATTTTTTTATTAAAATATCTTTTTATTTTTTGCCAATTAGGTGTATAACCATTCTTTTGAGAGATATAAAAAGCTTTTACAATCAATTCATCTCTAAAATTCTGTTTTCCATCAAAATATAAAATACTATTTGCTCTTTCAAATCCATATACCAATCCAATGGCTTCAAAATAAAGCTCAAATCTTTCTTCAAACTCATTATAACTATCAGATAATGTTGATTGCATTGTTCTATTTAATTCACTTATATATACAAACAATGCCCAATCTTGACTCTTATTTGCAACATAGAGAAAATTATCATAATTCTTTTTAATTATTGGTTCTGAATAACCATGATATAAACTTTTTGTCAAAAAATCATTAGTCGCATATCTGTTTATTTTTTTAAATTTATCCAATTTTATATAATAACTCAATAAATATCTATATGCCTTATCACTTTTGTAAAACCCCTGTTTATTTAACCATTTCGTAATAAGTTTATAAATATTTTGAATTCCGTTATTCTCTTCTAGTTTTTCAATATTATATCTTCTAAAACTATCATGATATAGTCTCATTCCACCTCTTGAAAAATTTTCATTCAATATTGGGGATAAAGTCTTTAAATCACTTTGTATATGATGACTTTGTGGGTTTATTTTTTCTAGTTCACTAACAGTTATAGAAAAATCTAAACAAGATAATATTTCAGAGGTTAAATTATCTTCCATTTGAGAAGTTAAATATTCATAATATTTTTTTAAGTTAAAATCATATTGGGGCAAATCATTTATTAGCTCAATGGAAATATCTTGATTCATTAAAGTTTTAATAATATAAGTCAAATAGAGTGGATTACCTTCACTCTTTTCATTAAGATATTCAGATAAAAATTTATCTTCTATTGTCATATCATTTAAAGCGTATTTATTCATAAGCTCTAATGTATCATCAATAGTCCATTTTGGTAATCTATAATCTATATATTCAAAGTCATCAATTAAAATCTGAATTTCTGATACAGGTTGAGAACCTAATACAACAGATACATTATCAGGCACAATTATTTTAGAAATATACTCAATAATTTTTGTTTTATTTTCTGATAAGGTTGATGAGTTTTTCAATACCCTATTAATATGGTCTAATCCATCAATAATTATAATTAACTCTTCATCTACATGAGATAATAAAAGATTTAATTCATCTAAATTTGATACAAATAATTTATCTTTTACCTCTTTTAATTGAGAAAATGCTTTTAAAATATCAGCTACTAAGTTTCCAAAAAACACATCTGAACTTACTCTTTTTTCTATCAATTCATCTTCTGTATCAGTAAAACAATAATGTCTTATAACTTTTTGAGAATTTGCTTCTAAATATTCAATAAAATTAGTCAAAAACCAAGACTTACCACTTCCAGGTTCTCCAATAAGTAGAGTTTTTTTATTTTCTATAATTTTAGTTTGAAAAAGAGTATATTTCTCATCTGATTTTATATTTTTACTTTGGTCTATCTCAAACTTTTGTTCAATTTTTCCAAAATCTGTTTTTACTCTTAAATCTCGTAATACATCAGCTCCACTTACCTCTGCTGACCTTGTTCTATATTCTCCTACTTTTTTAGCCAATCTCTCTAAAAAGTCTAAAATATAAATATCATCATTTGGATATTGCCCAATACCAAGTTTTTCAGCTTGTTGATATACAATATTTTCTAAATCACTAGGAGCATTAAATTTTAAACTTGCCTTTGGTAACTCTAATTCAATAACCAATGAATTACAAAACCGTTTAAAATCATTTCTATCAACATTATTATCTTTAATATAGTCCTTTAATTTATTCCAACGATTAAACCTTTCAGGACTTTCTTCCCATAAATTATCAAGATTTATTCTATAAAGCTTTGTTGAAAAATTATCAAAAGAAGATTCTACACTATATTGTTCTAAAACTCGTTTGATATTATCATCTGTTGGCTCGTTCCAAGCCAAACAAAGCCTAAATTCACTGTTTGATGTATTTAATTCATTCCAAGTTCTATAGAGTTCAAACAATGCTAACTTGTAACCACTATTATTTGCCAAATCTGTTTTTTCAAGTTTTTTAGCTATATCATCATTACTATATTTAATTTGTTTTCTTTGGATATTTGTATTATTTATAATAACCAAATCATCAAAACTATCAGGTATATTAGTAGGTGTATTCTTTTTATCAATAGAAAATATACTATTTAAATTTCCTAATAATATCTCTTTTAATATAAAATAACTTGTTAGTAAATCTTGATAATCATAGCCTTCATGGGCGTTATTTAGACTCATCTTTTAAACCAACTCCAACCCATCAATAAATCGAAAATCCTTAAGATTATAAGTAAAAAGAGGAGCATTTAAAACCAAAGCTGTAGAACCAATAAGACTATCAGGAATATCTAAATTATGGCTTTTAGCATAAGTTTTAATAAGAGTTGTAGATTGTTTAGAGATAGCTTCATTTATGTCAATAATTTTAAAAAGAGCAACAAATTTTTCAAGTTTTTTAACTTCTGCTTTGTTTAATGCTCCATAAAAAAGTTCCATAACTGTAATAGATGAGATAGCTAATGGAGCATCAAAAGATTGTACTTTTTCAATGGTTGATTGATTATCTTTTAAAATTTCAATCAATATATTTGTATCTAAAATTATCATTTCCAAGCCTGTTCTCTTATTGACTCTTGGGTTATATCTCTATCTTTCCACATTCCTGAAAATTCGGAAAAGCTGTTTTTAGGTTCTTCTTGATGTTGTATAGGTTTTCTACTATGGGTAATAATCTCTAAACCATCATTCTTAAAACGATTTAAAAACCATAATATTTTATCAAAAAGTTGTTCATTAGAAATATTGAGTGTAATAGTCATAATTATCCTTTTACTTTTTATTTATAGTATATCAAAATTGTTAATTGAATTAAGTAAATCTCTTAATTTAAACCATATAACCAATTAGAAAAAAGATAGTTTATAAGCCTTAAACCCCCGTAGGGTGCGTTTGCAACGCACCAAAAAACCAAACAAACATAAAATAACACCCTAGCCGAAAGGCTTCTTTAACCCTTTCGGCAAAGCTCTTTTTTGTGCAAATTTTATTAATGGTGCGTTGAAAACAGCACCCTACGGTTTATTCGCATCCTATTTTAGATAAAATTAGAAAAAAGCATAAGGAAGCAGATGAAAGAAGATTTGAGCTATCAAGTCACATTAATAGAGAGAGCAAAAAAAGAGTTAGGTATGAGTCAATCGGATATAGCACGAAAATTTGAAGTTGGAACTACAACAGTTTCTGACTGGATAAAGCAAAAAAGAAAAATAACAGCAACTGCTAAATTAGCTTTAGAACTTATGTTAAAAGATAAAGAGCAACAAAAAGAATTGGAAATAATTGGCTCTTTTATGACATTACTTGAAAAATACAGGAAATAAAATAAAATATGTGCCTATAAGAGATTAAATAAGTAAAAATTTCCTTTATTTTTGATATAATCGTCCTATCTTAACAGATAATAACCATATTATAAAATAAAAACTGCTATCTATCCATATTGATATACTTTAAAGCTTTTCTTAAATCGTATAAGGTTTGTGCAGTCTTTTTTTTGTGAGAAATAAAGGATAAAAAATGAATAAACTACTATTAGACGAATCCCCCCTAATTATACTCCCCTCTCTTGCTTCTAAATTTGGCTTAAATGAGGCTATTTTTCTTCAACAACTCTACTACTGGATTCAAAAATCTACTACTTTTTTTGATAATCAAAAATGGGTCTATAAGACGCTAAAAGAGTGGGAAAAAGAGTTCCCTTTTTGGTCAAATTCTACGATTAAACGCACCATTAATTCGCTAAAAAAGAGGGGTGTTTTACTGGTTAAAAAACGCTCTTCTCAAAGCTTTTATGCCATAAAAAAGGGGGTTCAAAATGAACCAAAGATAGGTCACATTGACCCTTGCCAAGGTCAAAATGAACCCCAAAAAAGTCAAAATGACCCATCGAAAGGTCAATTTGACCCACGCTCTATATATAATGAAAATCAAAGAGACTACACAGAGATTACAACAGAGACTACACAAGAGAGTATATTTATGCACACGTGGAATGAATTTGCTTTGAAAAACTCTTTGAGCCAAATCAGCTCGTTAAGCAGTAACCGAAAAAAGAAGTTAAAAGAGCGACTAAAAAACTCTGAATTTAAAGAGATGTTTCATAAGGCATTAGAACAGATTAAAGAGAGTTCTTATCTGCTTGGTTCTAAAGGTTGGAAAATTAGTTTTGATTGGTTGATTAAAAACGATGAGAATATTTTAAAAGTGGTTGAGGGAAATTACCAAGATAAACAGCAAAATTATAACAATAGCCTTTTAAATAGATTACCTCAAAAAGAAAAATATGTGGTAGGAGAGTGGTAATGAGATTTAAAGATACATCGGAACTTTCACTAGAGATTTCAACTCTTTTAGAAGAGATTAACACTCTACCAAAAGTCAACTGTGGTCAGTGTGGAACAGCGTATAGAGGAGAAGAAGAGAATTTTATATGCACCAGTTGCAAAGAAAAAAAGCAAGAGAGATTAGAATCAGAGATGAAAAAAAATTATCAGATTCAGAGGCTCTTTAATCTGTCAAATATTCCAAAACGGTATAAAAATGCTATCTTTCAACCCAAAACCAAAATTCAAAATAGCGTTAGCCAATATTTTATAAATAATTTTAAGAGCCTAAAGAAAAGCACCGATATTCTACTCTTTGGAGCAATAGGAACAGGAAAGACCTATATCAGCTGTGCCTTTGCGTTGGAGCTGATAAAGAGCAATCAAAAGAGTGTAAAGTTTATAACCGAGTATGATTTATTGGCGTTATATTTTGAAAAAAAGTATGAGGCTTTTAAAAGCTTTAGAGAGTGCGAAATTTTGATTTTAGACGAGATAGGCAAGAGAGTATTAGCCGACTGGCAAAGAATTCAGTTAGAGGAGTTATTGAGCCATAGATACAATGAGATGTTGCCCACCATCTACATTACCAATTTAGAGCAAGATGATTTTAGAGCGTTTTTAGGTAGTCGCTTGGCTGACAGGTTAAGAGAAAATGGGTTAAAGAGATTTGCTTTTGATGGAGAAAGTTTACGAGTTGAGGGGTAGGGTGTCTTCCCACGAAAACACCGTTTAAATAATTCTATATTTTATTTGACGGTGTTGTGAGGCACAACACCTTACGCGAAAAATACCCTCTCTTCTTTTGGGCAAATCTTATTTTTTGCTTCTAAAAAATTAACCTTAGAATAGATGCTATATTTTGCTCCATAAGGAAAGTGTAAAACATTGGCATGAAGC
>Ga0256827_10001438_pt1 | contig 15208 bp, 13 predicted proteins | sample CV84metaG_FD_185977 | JGI IMG/M metagenome (GOLD analysis project Ga0256827, IMG submission 185977) | Hydrothermal vent microbial communities from East Pacific Rise, Pacific Ocean - CV84 | ecosystem: Environmental > Aquatic > Marine > Hydrothermal vents | place: Pacific Ocean: East Pacific Rise... | reverse complement strand
TCGAAAGTGTAATATTAACAACAAATATTACCGGAGGGGGGGCTCCTCCATATTTAATATCATTAGATGATGGTACCGTTATTTCGCCCCCTCTCACAATTATTCCTACAGATACAACTTATATTACAATAAATGTTAAAAGTTCGTCATGTCCAGGAGTAGCTACAGCAACTGAGATAATACCTGTATTTTATGTTCCCGAACCTGATTTTTCTTCATCTGTAACAACAGGGTGCGAACCATTAATGGTTAGTTTTAATTCACTAAACGATGAGCCTGGATTACAATATAGTTGGAATTTTGGTAATTATGGAAATAATTTCTCTAGCGATAAAAATCCTATTCAAATATATGATTTTGAAGGACAATATGACGTATCATTACAATTAACAACAAAAGAAGGATGTACAAAAAGTACAACTGTAAATCATATGGTTACAGTATATCCTAAACCCTATGCAAAATTTATTGTTGAACCAGCGGTTATTAGTTCGATAAACTCTGAAGTGCAATTTACTAATTTATCTAATAGTGCATACATAAATACATGGTATTTGGGTGATAATGACACATCAAATGTTATTAATCCATTTCACAAATATAGTATAAACGAAGCTGGTGAATACAGAGTTACACTAATTGCAGAAACCGAATATGGATGTACAGATACAACTAGAAATACAATAAAAGTACAGGATATAGCAACACTTTATGTACCTACTGCTTTTTCACCTGATGGCGATGGCATTAATGATGTATTTAATGTGCAAGCTAATGGCGTTGATTTAGACAGTTATACAATGTGGATTTATGATAGGTGGGGCGAAATAATTTATAAAACTTCTGACATATATAACGGCTGGGATGGAACTGTTAAAAAAAATAAAATTGCCGAACCCGGAGTGTATTCTTGGAGATTAGTATATAAAGAAATATCAGGTATTGAATACTCAAAAGCAGGGGTGGTTACAGTAATTAGATAATTATTAAACTTCTAATTATCAATACAATAAATGTTTAACAACTTAAAAGAGGTATTTAATAACTCAAATATAGTGTTATATCAATATATTATTGAATAAAGTCAAGTTTTTTACTATATTTGCATACAATTGGCAACTAAACATACAACCCTTAACGTCTACTATAACATAGTAAGTAAACTAAAAACAAAAAATGAGACTAATTACATTAATTTTTATACTAATTTCTACACTATTATTTTCGCAAGGAATTATAAATAATGGTGCATCGATTGTGATAACATCAAGTGCAAACGTATATATTGACGGTGATGCAAACGGTAGCTATACCAATAGCGGTTCTGGTGAAATTGATTCTGATGGGAAAATTTCTTTAGAAGGTAGCTGGATTAACAATGGTTCTGGAGACGTATTTGTTAATAATGATAATACTGGTGAGGTTGTTTTTATAGGAACTACTAATCAAGAACTTGGAGGTTCTCATAAAACTGTTTTCGAAAACACTACTGTAAATAATGGGCAAACAGTTTATTTAACTCAAGATGCTGATATAAATTATAATTTAACATTAACAAATGGTAAATTAGATTTAAAAGATAAAAAAGTAGATTTAGGTACAACTGGTGATATTGTAAATGAAACAGAAACAAACTCTATCACATCTACTGACGGAAGTGGTATTGTTGGTAATAATACAGGAACAATATCAGCACGTAGAACAGTAAATAATGTAACTAATTACAATCCTGCACACTTAGGTATTAAAATTACAACACCTAACGACCTAGGAACTATTGACATTGTTAGAGGGCACGAAATTCAAACAGGAAGTTATAATAATGGAGGTACTTCTACATCTGGAGTAGCTCGCTACTATGAAATTCCTGGAATAGGCAAACTAGACGTTGCGGGTGGAATATCAGTAGATATGTATTATTGGGATGCAGAATTAAACGGATTAACTGAAGCTAACATAGAAGGATTTCATTGGGTAACCGAGGGCTCAAGTTCCAGTTGGTGGACACCTTTAGATGGTTCTGTTGATGTCTCAAATGATTTATTTACAACTTCGGGTAATCCTTACGGTGATTACTTTACAACGTCAACTTGGTATGGTTTTACATGGAGCGACAGGTTTACTTTAGGTAGTAAAGATTCTCCTTTACCTGTTGTGCTTACTAATGTAAATACTAAATGTAATGAAAAAGGTGCTAAAATAGAATGGACTACCCAAAGTGAAATTAATAATGATTATTTCACTATTGAAAAAAGTATTGATGGCGTTGAATTTAAAGAACTTATCCAAGTTGAGGGTGCTGGTAATAGTAACGAAATTAATAACTATAATTTTATTGATAATAATAATTATGGGCAAACTTATTATAGGTTATCTCAGACAGATTATAATGGTACAACAGAAACATTTAAGATAGTTTCAGCAAATTGTGCAAATATAAATGATGCAAGTAATATTATATTATTTCCAAACCCGGCAATAAATAATACAACAATAAAAATAGATGGCGAAAATAATTTTACAACTGTAATTTTAACCGATATACTTGGGAAACAAATAAAACAAAAATCAATAATAAATAATGAGAATATTATTGAAATAAATACGACAAACCTTAGCGAAGGAGTTTACAATGTAATATTAAAGTCAGATAATAGTCAAACTATTAAACAATTAATTATTACAAGGTAAAAACGAAAATTAAATAATACCTACCATGAGAAAAACTATTTTAATTTTTTTATTAAGCTTTTTTAGCTTGATGGTGTCAACAGCCCAAAATGTTGGAATAAATTCGTCAGGTGCAGCACCTGACGCCTCTTCAATGCTTGATGTAGCATCAACTAATAAAGGTGTACTTATTCCAAGAGTTGATATTGATGATTTAACTACAGAAGCACCTGTAAGTTCCGCAACAACATCGTTACTTGTTTACAATACAAATACAACAACAGGTCCAGGCTATTTTTATTGGGATGGAACAAGATGGGCTAAAATTTCAACAAAAATTAAGTATTCTGGTAGTGTTAGTTCTGGAAATTGGTATAGAATAGCTACCAATTCAGGTAATAGAGCTGATGCATCTTTTACATTAACAGATGCTATTAGTGGTGGAGGACACTCAACTATGAGATTTAATGCTGGGGTTAATTATGGAGATGCTAGTGGAATCAGTTTTTCTTTATTAAGTCATTCAAGATATAGTACAGCCACATTTACGAAGGTAAGAATTATTGAAAATGGTACGTATGATGGGGCTCACTTAGAAGTTTATTGTAATCGTTCAGGTAGTGTGGCTTTTTTTATAACTGATAATGAGCAAAATAGTGGTTGGATTCCTGTTAATTGGACGGCTGGTAGTATTCCTAGTGGTTGGACAGTTCATGAATATGAAACTGATAGAATATTTGCATTAGGTGCTTCAGATGATCTTGTTACAGTTAATCGTAGCGGTTATGTTGGAATTGGTGATGCAACTCCTTCCAATAAATTATCTGTTGGAGCATCTTCTCAATTTCAAGTTAGTTCAACGGGAGATTTAGTAAAGGTAGATAACGTAACTTATAATTGGCCTAATGCACAAGGAGATGCTAATACTCTATTAACTAACGATGGTTCAGGAAATTTATCTTGGGAAAAAATGGGTTGGGGTAAATTATCAGATATTGAACTAACAAATGTTACATCTTATACTGTTTCAGGGTTAGATGGAAATACTGACGTAGCATATAAAATTGTATTAATGGGACAACAAGTTTCATCTTCAACTGAGGTATGTTATATTTCAATAAATAATGATGGTTCTACTTCAAATTATGAATATGGAATTGACGCTTATTGGGGATATACAGGTAGTTACTCATGGGATTATGATGCATACGATGTTGGTGGTGTTTTTTTATGGGCAACTTTTGGAGGGTATGATCCAAATTATGTGGAATCTGAAACTCTTCTTAGTAGTTTTACGGGAAATAGAAGGCATTGTGTCTCGAGATATAGTCTTGGAATGTCTTCAAATTATACATTTGTTAATTTAAGTGCAGGGGTTTGGAATAATACTTCTACAAATATAACATCTTTAGTTTTTCATTGGTCTTCAAATTTTACAGGAAGACTAATTATTTATGCAACTCACTAATATTATTATTATGAAAACAAAATATATATATTTTTTCTTTTTTCTTTTTTCTTTTTCAGTATTATTTGCTCAAAAAAGATCTAATATAATGGCTATAGAAGGATTTGATAATGGCAATATAGTTTCTTCAATAAATTGCACAACAAAAAATAAAATTTCATTATCATCATTATCATATGATAATTTTATGATTGGTGTTTTTGTGAAAGAATCAATTAAAAGTAGTTCAAAAGGGACATCGCCTTATTTAGTTACTAAAGAAAATGTTATTAAGACAACAGGTATAGCTAACGTTAAATATAATCTGGAAAATGGAATAATAAAAAAAGGAGATCCTGTAACATCTTCATCTATCGATGGTGAAGCAATGAAAGCAACTGAACCTGGAATGATTTTGGGTATTGCTTTAGAAGATACGAAGAATTCAAATGGTTTAGTGAAAATTAGAATAATGATTCAATATATGAGATAATTATCAATAACATTTTGTTGAATTAATAAATATGGGGTTAACATAATAGTATCTAAGCAAAATTATTATAAATTATTGTTTAAATTGTAAAGGTGATAATTAATTATATTAGTGTTACAAATATGCAACTTATAAAATAATTTATAGTATATATTAATAATATTTACTAAAAATTACTTATACCATGAAAAAAACTATTTTATTGTTTTCATTAAGTATTTTTTTCTTAATGAATATAAAAGCCCAAAATGTAGGAATAAATTCATCTGGTAATACGCCTGATGGTTCTGCAATGCTTGATGTTGTAGCTTCTGATAAAGGTTTGTTAATTCCAAGAGTTAATATTGATGATTTAACAACAGAAGCACCTGTGAGTTCCGCAACAACATCATTACTTGTATACAATACAAATACAACAACAGGTGTAGGTTATCATTATTGGGATGGAAGCAAATGGGTTAAATTATTCGACAATAATGATGGAAAACAATGGAAAACACTTGGTAATGCAGGTACTACAGCAGGAGCTAACTTTTTGGGTACAACTGATGCTGTTGATGTAGTTTTTAAAGCAAATAACTCAGAACAAGCAAGAGTATTAAGTGGTAGTAACCATGGAATTGGGACTCCAAACGGTTTATATGCTTTATGGGGAAGAAATAATGCTGACGATGCTTGGATTAGAGCAGTATTACCAGCGTATACTGATGACGATATTTATATTGGTTCAGGTAACAATCCTAGTGGAACAAATATTCATTTAGATGCAGGAGGTATTTCTAATACAGCTCTATTTGTACAAGGAAGCGATGGCTTTATTGGTATTGGAACTATAAGCCCATCGTACCCACTAACAGTTACTTCACCAACAGCTAATATTACTGGAGCATTTTTTAATACAGAAGCTTCAACTGATAATATTGCAATTTATGGTGATGCTTCAACTACCGATTATTATGGTTATGGAGGTTATTTTGTTTCTGGTTATATAGGTGTTAGAGCAAATATTTCTGCCACTGGTAGTGGATCTTATTATGGTGTCTATAGTACCGTTTCTGGAGGAACAGGTAATAATTATGGTATTTATGCAACTAGTGACGGAGATGATGGTTTTGGAATGTATGCAAAAAATACCAATACCTCAGGAACAGGATTATTAGCAATAGGAAATAACGTGGGTGGAACATATTTAACAAATGGTTCAGCAATCTCAGGAACAGGAAATACTACAGGTATTTTAGGATATGCAAAAGATGCAGGAGGAACAGGATTGGTTGGTACTGGCAATGGTGTTTCCACTATAACTACATTAACCGGAGGTAGCGGTGTTTCAGGTAATGGAGATGAATGTGGCGTATATGGTATTGCGAATAGCGCAACAGGCTCTGGTGTATTAGGACAAAATGGTGATGCAAATGGTTGGTCTGGTAATTTTCAAGGAAATACAAATATAGGTACATCAACTTCTGATGTGCATAATTTTTGGGGAACTTTCCAATCAGGAAGTACAAGTGATAGTCATATAATTGTGCCACAAACAGATGATTACGGATATGTCGGTACAAATTCTTTAGCATGGTATTATATTTATTCATATAATTTTGCGAATCCTTCTAGAAGAGAATTAAAACGAAATATTAATTCCATAGAGGGAATTAATGCAGATATAATAATGCATGATATTGAGAGAATGAAGCCCTCAATATATAAATATAAAAACGAAACAGATGTATTTATTAAAGGAAAAGAAGCAAAATATAGACCCAATATGCATTTAGGTTTAATTTTAGATGAGGTTCCTGATTATATGCAAGATAATGCTTTTAGTGGAGTTGATATATATGCTTTAGGAACAGTTGCTTTAACTGGTGTAAAATATAACAGAGAAAGTATAAAAAAATTACAAGAAAAGATAACCGATTTTGGTAGTAAAAATATGAATAGTACTGAAATATGGATAAATTTTGATAGTGAATTTGCTAATAAATTATCAGGAATTGTTCCTGTTGTTACAATAAGCTCTAATAATCCTTCGGTAACAATAAGTATTACCGAAAAAAATTCTAACGGATTTAAAGTAGTAGCTTCACAAGCTGTTCCAGAATTAAATATTGATTGGATAGCAATGGCTAAAGTAGAAGTTAAAACAGTTAATATGACTGATGATGAAATTAATAAATATAAGAAAGAGAAACAATTAATTGTTTCTGAATCAGATAAATTTAAAGTGAAAAATTGGAATAAAGAAAAAACAAAGAGATTAAACTCTATAAATTTAAAAAGAAAATCTGTTGAATTAAAGAAATCAACTGTAAAAAAAGAACAAAACACCGTTAAACCAATAAAAGAGAAAAATGTTATTGTAAAATAATACAAATACGTAATTAAAAAAATACCACCATTTTTAGGTGGTATTTTTTTTTGCCAAAATAAATTGTTACTTTTAAGATTCATAATACACCACACAAAATGAAGAAAATTTACATCCTAATATTTGGTATACTATTTTTTTATAATGTTAACGCTCAGTTCTATTACAAAACTGCTGTGGGCTTAAAATTAGGTTGGGGAATCGGACTTAATGCTAAACATTTTATAGGCGATAATAGTGATCATGCTGTTGAAGTTGCCCTTGATTTTCAAAAAGGAGGCTTTATATTTAATGGATACTATGAGTACCATTTAGAAGCGTTTAAAGCTGATGGTTTAAGATGGTTTTTTGGTGGAGGTCCGTATATTGGTATTTGGGATAAAGGTAGTCAATGGTCTAAAATAGAAGATTTTGGAGATAAGAACAAACTATTTGTATCCGGAATTGTTGCAATAATGGGAATAGAATATACATTTAATAATTTTCCAATAAATGTAGCATTAGACCTTCAACCAAGATATAACTTTATAGGAAGTTCACAAATGTGGGCAACAGGAGGAATAACATTAAGATATACTTTTAAAGAAAAAGAGGATGAGGAATAAACAGTGCAATAAATATCCATTTTATTTAGTATTTTTAGCAAAAAAATAAATATTATGAGATTATTATTAATAAGCAACTCAACAAATGCAGGAGAGGAATATTTAGATTACCCTAAAAATAATATAAAAGAATTTTTAGGTGAAAATTCTGTAAGGGCACTATTTATACCTTATGCAGGTGTTACATTTTCTTTTGATGATTACGAAGCAAAGGTAAAAAGTAGATTTAACGAAATTGGACACGACATTATTTCAATTCATAAATTTGATAACCCTGTAGAGGCTGTTAAAAATGCCGAAGCAATAGTTATTGGTGGCGGTAATACTTGGCAATTAACACGTATGTTGCACGATAATAATTTAATATCGGCTATTAAAGATACTGTACAAAATGGCACACCATATATTGGTTGGAGTGCAGGGTCAAACGTGGCTTGTCCAACTATTAAAACTACAAACGATATGCCTATTATCGACCCAAAAGGTTTTGATGTAACAGGTTTAATCCCTTTTCAAATAAATCCACATTATCTTGATGCAAATCCGGAAGGACACGGTGGCGAAACTCGTGAAGATAGAATTATGGAGTTTCTTGAAGTAAACAAAGATATGTATGTTGCAGGTTTAAGAGAAGGAACAATGTTTTTATACGAAAATGATAATCTTTTCCTTATTGGAGAAAGAAATTGTAAAATTTTCAAATCTGGTGAAAAACCTAAAGAATTATCAGCTTCTGATGATTTTAATTTCTTAATGAAATAAATTTTAATAATATTAGTTGGAATAATACTTTAACTTAAATATTATCATAATAATTTAATTTATTTCTGAGAATATGGAAGTAATATCTTGCTTCTTGGTAAGAATATAAACATCATTAAATTAGATTTGTAAAAGAATTAATTATCAAAATAAAGTATTATTTCCTTAGTATATTATGTTAAATCATTGTATTATTAATTTATAATATATAATGCAAGATATAAGCTTGTAAAATTGATGTACTTTTATACAATAAAAATTATTAATAAATGAAACAATATTTAGAATTATTAGATCGTGTTATTACCACAGGTACAAAAAAGGAAGATAGAACAGGAACAGGAACAATTTCTGTTTTTGGACATCAAATGAGATTTAATTTAGAAGATGGATTTCCATTATTAACAACAAAAAAATTACATTTAAAATCGATTATTCATGAATTATTGTGGTTTCTAAGTGGCGATACAAATACAAAATATTTAACAGATAATGGGGTTCGTATATGGAATGAATGGGCAGATAAAGATGGGAATTTAGGTCGTGTTTATGGTTATCAGTGGCGTTCTTGGTCAGCAGAAGGAAGAAATATTGACCAAATAAAACAGGTTGTTGAATCAATAAAGAATAACCCTAATTCACGTAGACATATTATAAGTGCTTGGAATGTTGGTGATTTAGATAAAATGGCTTTGCCACCTTGTCATATACTATTCCAATTTTATGTAGCTGATGGTAAGTTATCTTGTCAACTATATCAACGAAGTGCTGATATTTTTTTGGGAGTGCCATTTAATATTGCATCTTACGCTTTATTGGTAATGATGATGGCACAAGCAACAGGTTTAAAGCCTGGAGAATTTATACATACATTAGGTGACTCGCATATTTATTTAAATCATATTGAACAAGTAAATCTACAGCTTACTCGTGAGCCTATGAAACTACCAAAAATGATGATGAATCCTGATGTTAAAAATATATTTGATTTTAAATACGATGATTTTATCCTACAAAATTACGAGTCTCATCCTCATATCAAAGGAGCTATTTCTGTATAAAAAATTATAGGGGTATTTTTAAATTATAGTGTACTAAGAATAACAAATATGATAAACAATAGAGAAATAAATATTATTGTAGCAATTGGAAACAACAACGAAATAGGTTATAAGAATAATCTTCTTTGGCGAATTTCTGATGATTTAAAAAGGTTTAAAGATTTAACAACAGGCAATAACATAATAATGGGGCGTAAAACATACGAATCGTTGCCTAAAGGTGCGTTACCAAACCGTAAAAATATTGTAATAACTAGAAATGCTAATTTAAACTACGAAAATTGCACAATGGCCTATTCATTAGAAGATGCAATTGATAAATCAGCAATTGATAAGGATATATTTATCATTGGTGGCGAACATGTTTATAAAGATGTTTATAATAAGTGCGATTTCTTATATTTAACAAAAGTGTATGAAAAATTTAAAGCAGATGCGTTTTTCCCAATAATCAATTTTAGCGAATGGAATGTAATTGAAATAGAAAAAATTGAAAAAAGTGAGAGAAACGAGTTTACTCATGAGTTTTTTAAACTTAAAAGAAAACAATCATAATTTATTAATTTAAATCTCCTTTTACTATGAAAACAAATATTTTATTATTAGCGGTTACGTTTCTAGGAATGTCGGTAATTTTTAATTCTTGTAAAAAAGAAAAAGCTGAAGACCCAGTATATAGTACTGAAGCAGCACAAGATAATGCACTTGCTGATAATCTATTTAATGATGTTCAGAAACAAATTAGTGATACGCATATAAAACAGGATGAAAGTACAAAAAGCATAACAGACAGCTCATCATATCCTATTATTACAATAGAAGCAGGTGATTCTACTCAATATGTATGGAAAGCAACTATAGATTTTGGTACAGATGGAGTTGAAGGAGATGATGGTAGAATAAGAAAAGGCAAAATCGTATTTACAACAACAGGACGTTATGTTAATGAAGGCACAGTTATTATTGGTACTCTTGTAAATTATTCTGTTGATAATTATTTAATAGAAGGCACAAAGAGAATAGAAAATATGGGCAAAAACTCTAATCAACAAACGTACTTTAAAATAGATGTGAATAATGGTAAAATAACTAGTTCTGATGGTTCTGTTAGAACTTGGGTAACTCATAGAATAAGAACTTGGGTTGTAGGCGAAAATACTACTGGGTTATTAGGTGTTATTGATGATGAGTATGACATTACAGGTTCAGCATCAGGAGTAACTGCATCTAACAAAGACTATACGATTACTATTACAGAGCCTTTAAGAGTAAAGGTATTTTGCAAATGGATTCAAGATGGAAATTTAAGTTTGGAAATTACTGATTCGCCAACTATCAATGTTGATTATGGTGTAGGAGGAACTTCTGTTTGTGATAATCAAGCAAAAGCTACAATTAATGGTCAGGAATATACATTTTATATGCACTAAGATTCGTATAACAAAAAAAGGCTACTAAAGTAGCCTTTTTTTGTTATGAAAATTATCTGTTATAATAATTTTTCTAATTTTTCTACAAATGTCTTTTTTGGCACAGCACCAACTTGTTTATCAACAACTTCACCACCTTTAATAAATAGTACTGTAGGGATATTTCGTACACCATATTTAGCTGGCATTGCAGGATTGCTATCAACATCTAATTTAGTCATTTTTGCTTTCCCATCATATTCTGTAGCCAACTCTTCAATAATTGGTCCAATCATTCTACAAGGTCCGCACCATTCAGCCCAAAGGTCAACAATTACAGGTACATCAGAATTTAATACTTCTGCTTCAAAATTTGCGTCAGTTACATGTATAACAGCCATAATTCGTATATTTTTATTTGTTTATATTCTTTTGTGCAAAGTAACATTAATCTATTGAATAGATAAAAAAAAATTACTTCAAATTTATTAACAATTGTTAAATTAACGTGAGTTTGATATAATATTATACAATTTAATTTCAAAACTACCGACATATAAAATATACTTTTATACCAATAGATAATCAAATAACTATAAAAAACAAAGTGATTTTTAAACAATTTTGATTACTAATCGATATTATTCGTACACTCATATAATTAGGGTTTATAGAGAAATGCATAACAGGTTATTATAAAATTACTTAAGGCCTGCTGAGAAACGTATAACATATTGTTATAAAATCACTTAAGTTAAAATACTCTGTTATAAGTGCAAACATTTTAAAACATATTGTTAATAAATTTGGTTTTACAAATATTAGAAACATAGTTATATGCTTGCTCTGACGCACATCATATTTTCATCTTCTTCAAATTGAGGTATATATATACATCTGCATTTCAGAAAATAAAAATCTAATGCACTTCAGAGCTTTTCAGCAGACCATACTTAAATAAAAATACAATTCATATTTTAAATATTAGTGGTTTTAAAATTAAATAAGTTCCCTTAATATACAACATAAAAAAAGTGAGCAAGCTCGCTTTTATATAACACTGTTTATCTATTAAATATCATAATCACGAATAAAACTTACTGCTGAGTTAATTTTTTCGTACATAATTATGTCGTTATCTATAAACTCTATTTCTTTTCTAAAATCATTAAATAGTTTCTCTATTTTCTCAGACGATTTTAGTGGACGACGAAATTCTAATGCTTGAGCCGCAGTAAATAACTCAATAGCAATAACTTTCTCCAGATTTTTTACTACACGATACAATTTTGTTGCAGCATTAGCTCCCATACTTACGTGATCTTCTTGCCCTTGCGACGATTCAATAGAATCGACCGAAGCCGGCATACAAAGCTGTTTACTTTGACTAACAACCGAAGCTGCCGAATATTGAGCAATCATAAATCCGGAATTTAAGCCCGGATTTTTCACCAAATACGAAGGGAGGCCTCTTTTGCCTGAAATTAACTGATAAATTCTACGTTCAGAAATATTTCCAAGTTCTGCCAATGCAATAGCTAAATAGTCCATTGTTACGGCTAAAGGTTGTCCGTGAAAATTTCCACCTGAAATTATTAAATCCTCATCAGGGAAAATTGTTGGATTATCGGTAACCGAATTTATTTCTTTAGCAAAAACACTTGTTACATACTCAATAGTATCAGCCGAAGCACCGTGTACTTGTGGAATACAGCGAAATGAATATGGGTCTTGTACGTGTTCCTTATGTTGCGATATAATTTCGCTACCTTGCAAAGTTTCTGTTATAAAAGCTGCTGTTTCTACCTGTCCTTTATGTGCTCGCACCCTGTGAATATTCGGATTAAAAGCTTCTATTCGACCATCATAAGCCTCTAATGACATTACACCAACAAGATTTGCCATTTTCGATAAATGCTCAGCTTTTAATGCCGACCAAACAGCAAACGAACTCATAAACTGTGTACCATTTAATAAAGCTAAACCTTCTTTCGATTGTAAAACTATTGGTTTTAAATCAATCTTTTTATAAAGTTCTTCGCCCGAAATTACCTCTCCGTTATAATGCACTTCGCCCATTCCCAAAAGTGGTAATGACAAATGCGCAAGAGGAGCTAAATCGCCTGAAGCACCTAATGAACCTTGCTGATAAACAACAGGTAAAATATTATTATTGAAAAAATAAATTAAACGCTCTACTGTTTCCAATTGTACTCCGGAATGTCCGTAAGAAATAGATTGTATTTTAAGCAAAAGCATAATTTTAACAATCTGCTTAGGAACCTGTTCGCCAACCCCACACGCGTGAGACATTACCAAATTTGTTTGTAAATTTTCTAATTCGTTTTTAGGTATTGATTTATTATACAACGAGCCAAAGCCTGTATTTATACCATAAATTGGAGCCTCTTGCTTTTTTATTTTTTCATCAAGATATGTACGACAATCAACTATTTGCTTTGCAGATTGCTCTGATAATTCTAATTTTATATTGTTTTTTATTATTGAATCAATTGTTGATAATGATAAAACATCATTACTAATTATATGTGTATTCATAATGTAAATTTTAAAAGTGAAAATTTGATAAATAGATAACTTAAAAATGTTATTGCTTAATTAATAACAAATAACATTATCTGCAGAGAGCAGAACGATTAATTTTTATTTTGAAAAACAAGTAATGCATATCGCATACAAATTTGCAATTTTATTTTTAGATATAAAATTAAAATAACAGTAAATTACAAACTGAACTTATACTTTTGTAATTTTATTAAAGGAAATACATTAACAACAATTATTCCTGTTGGATAATTAGAAACAAATAAAAGACAATATTAACGAAAGCAATTACACCAACAATTACGAAACAAAACGACTTATAAAATTTTCAACGTATAATTTATTGTATATTATTGATGTATTATTAACCACTAATTTATTTTCAAAGCGTTCCTCCTTGGAGAAGGAGGAACGGAGGATTGATTTTGTTTATTGTTCAATTCCCCTAACCCCTTCGCCAAGAGGGAATTGGAAGGATTGATTTTTAGTTATAACCAAAAATTCGCAAATCAGGGTTTCACTCTATCAAACAACTAAAAATATTTCCTTCATTGAAATAGTTAAGCCCTAACTATATATTCTTCGAAATAAAACTATAATATCAATACAAATTTTAGAGCAAAAAACTCATTAAAATACCCGCTGCAACAGCCGAGCCTATTACACCGGACACATTTGGTGCCATTGCGTGCATAAGTAAATGATTTGATGGGTCTTCTTTAAGTCCCTCGTGCTGCACAACTCTGGCACTATCAGGCACGGCAGAAACACCTGCTGCGCCAATAAGCGGATTAATTTTATTATCTGATTTAGCAAACAAATTCATAACCTTTGCGAATAAAATTCCGCCTGCAGTAGCAATCATAAACGATAATGCACCCAAAACAAATATTAAAATAGATTGCTTTGTTAAGAAAACATCGGCCTGAGTTGATGCTCCAACAGTAATCCCAAGCAATATTGTAACAATATCGATAAGTGGTTTTCTAGCTGTTTCGGCAAGTCGTTCAGTTACCATCGATTCTTTTAGTAAATTGCCAAAAAACAACATACCAAGCAACGGTAAAGCACCCGGCGATATAAATCCCGTTAAAATTAACCCAACAATTGGAAATAAAATTTTTTCGGTTTTTGATACCGAACGTGGAGGCTTCATTCTAATAAGTCGCTCTTTTTTAGTTGTAAGCAATTTCATTATAGGCGGCTGTATTACAGGAACTAATGCCATATACGAGTATGCAGCAATTGCAATTGGCCCTATTAAATTTAAGTTTCCGTTTAAACCGTTTGCTAATTTTGATGATAAGAAAATAGCAGTAGGTCCGTCTGCTCCACCAATTATACCAATAGCGGCAGCTTCGTTTAAATTAAATCCTAAAAGAATTGCTCCTAAAAAGGTAATAAAAATACCTACCTGTGCAGCAGCTCCTAAAAGCATTAATCGTGGACTAGATATAAGTGTAGAAAAATCGGTCATTGCGCCAATGCCAAGGAAAATAAGCGGAGGATAAACTCCTTTTAAAACTCCCATATATAAATATCGGAGAACGCTTCCCTCATCGTAAACCCCAATAGCAAAACCGGAGTCTTGCAAATAAGGAATGTTGCCTATTAAAATACCAAATCCGATAGGGATAAGTAGTAGCGGTTCGTAGTTATATTTTATCGCTAAAAATATAAATACCAAGCCTACTAATATCATTATGCCGTGCCCAAGTGTAAAATTGGCAAAGCCAGAATAGCTGAGAAATTGAAATAATCCGTCCATAATTAGTTTAGTTCAATAAGTATATCGTTTTGTAAAACAGAATCACCTTCTTTAATT
>Ga0256827_10001437_pt1 | contig 15211 bp, 20 predicted proteins | sample CV84metaG_FD_185977 | JGI IMG/M metagenome (GOLD analysis project Ga0256827, IMG submission 185977) | Hydrothermal vent microbial communities from East Pacific Rise, Pacific Ocean - CV84 | ecosystem: Environmental > Aquatic > Marine > Hydrothermal vents | place: Pacific Ocean: East Pacific Rise... | reverse complement strand
AAAACAGCACCTTCTGGTCAACCTTTTGGAGTACCACACCAGAGGGGAAAAAAAAGTTTAGCTACCGAATGAAGCGATGGATTTTGGTTATTGGAATTCATCTACTCTTCTTCTTATCATTTTTTATCGACCTTCAGGTATTAGAGGGAACACTTAACGGCTCACGCTTTTTAGGTTTTCACATGATAGACCCTTTTGCTACACTAGAGGTGTGGTTGGCAACCTATCATATTCCTATAAATATTATTATTGGTGTCTCAACTATAGTCATTGTATATATGTTGGTTGGGGGAAGAGCCTACTGTGCGTGGGTCTGCCCTTATGGAATTTTGAGCGAATATGGCGAAAAACTACACAACACTTTGGTTAAAAAGAAGATTATTAAAAATAGAAAGTTTGACCACAGAGTTAAATATCTATTTTGGGTAGCCTTTTTATCTATGGCTTTTTTTAGTGGATATATTATCTTTGAGAGCTTCTCTGTAGTTGGAATCTTAAGCCGAACCATCGCCTATGGTTGGTCTTTGGCACTTATCTGGGTTGCTGTGGTCTTTGCTATTGAAGTTTTCTTCTCAAGAAGAGCATGGTGTAGTTACATTTGTCCTATCGGTACAACCTATGGAATGATAGGAAAGGTTTCGGCTTTACGAATTCAGTGGAATGATAGTTGTGATAGCTGTATGGTATGTCATGATGTCTGTTTTGAACCACAAGTACTAGAGATAACTAAAGCCAAATATAAAAAGCAGATAGATGAAAAAGAGATTAAAACTCAATATATCACAGGTGCAGATTGTACACTTTGTGGACGTTGTGTTGATGTCTGTCATGAAGATGCGTTAAAATTTGATTTTAGATTAAAAGATTTGGTGTAGGGGGCGATTGCCATCGCACCATGTACGGTTAAAAAAGGAAAAAATTATGAACAAGCCAACCCCAATAGACCAAGAGATAAAACTAGACCCAAAAAAATATATTATTAGTGAAACCGATGCAAAAGGAAAAATAACCTACTGTAATGATTACTTTATGGAAGTTTCAGGTTACAGCCAAGAGGAGCTTATTGGAAAAGCTCATAATGTAGTTCGCCATCCTGATATGCCAAAGGTTGTATTTAAGTTATTATGGCAAACTATATCACAAGGTAAAAATATCAATGCTGTAGTTAAAAATATGGCAAAAGATGGTCGTTACTACTGGATATTTACCGAGTTTGAAGCACGAAGAGATGAGAGTGATAGAATTATTGGTTATAGGGCTGATAGAAAGAGTATTTCTCATCATGTATTAGAGATAATAGCCGAACTCTATGCCGAACTTTTAGAGATTGAGAAAAAAGATGGGGTTGAAGCCTCTGAAAAGTACTTGATAGAGTTTTTAAAAGATAAAGGGGATGATATGGAGTTTGCTAATATTATGGAAGAGATTCATAGGTTTTATTAAATTACTCCACCTTTAAAAGGTGGAGGGGTTTTTTCTATTTTGATGCAAATTTAACTTTATTTGTTTTAGTAAATTTTCTGTTCTTTGTTGAAGAATCATTAGCTGGTTTGACTTTTTTAGGATTTTTATCTTTATTTAATGAGTCTAAAGAGATTTTACAAAAACCACCTTTACAGGACTCTTGTGCAAAAGAGATATTAGATAATACCAGTAGAAGAAGGAGAGATTTAAGTATATTATTTATAAGCTTCATTTTTAATCCTTTTAGATGTTGTTATATTTTAACAATAAATAACTTAAAACTAATATTAAATAACCGATTTAAATAAAAATTTTTTATCTATTTGTGATTTTTTTACTATTGATATAAATCATTAAATTTTTTATACAACATCTGTATAATCTGCAACTATAAAACCTATCAAGGAAAATAATGATAGAGATACAAAACTTAACCAAAAAATTTGGTTCAACAACTTCGTTAGATGAGGTCTCAATAGATTTTAACAAAAATGACTCTATCGCCCTTATGGGTGCCAATGGAGCAGGTAAAACAACACTTATTCGCTCTATTTTGGGTTACTATCATCCAAATAGTGGTTCTGTTTTAGTTAATGGACTTGACCCAATTAAAGAGCGTCAAGAGGTTTTGAAACATATAGCTTTTGTACCACAGCTTCCCCCTCCTATTAAATTGAGTATTGATGAGCTTATTAAATATATCGAAGTAAGTGCCAATGTTAAACGAGATACCATTTTGCACTATGCCAATGAGATGAAGCTTGATATTGATGGAAATATGAAAAAGTCATTTTTTAAACTTAGTGGTGGAATGAAGCAGAAACTTCTTATTGCTACTGCTTTAGCCCAAGAGAGTGATATTTTGATTTTTGATGAACCCACAGCCAATCTTGACCCAAAAGCAAGAGATGATTTTTATAGATTGCTAGATGGAAAACAGCAAGATAGAGTTTTGCTTTTTGTAACACACCGATTAGAAGAGGTAAAAGATTTGGTAAATAGAGAGGTCTATATGGATTTAGGAAAGGTGGTATCTGATGAACAAATTTAATATAACCAATTTAAAACTTATTGCACTACTAGATTTAAAAGAGTCTATTCGAGCCAAATGGTTTTTGGTCTATTCATTAGTTTTTGGTGGTCTGATTGCCCTATTTTTTATTGCAGGAGTTACCGAATCACAAGTTATGGGATTTAGTGGGCTTAGCAGACTTCTTTTGATGTATATTCAAATAACCATTATTATCTTGCCTATATTTATCTTGATAACCACCGTTCGCTCCATTTCAGGCGACCGAGATAGCCATGTTTTAGAGTATATGTTATCTTTTCCCATTTCGTTAAAAGAGTACTATTGGGGTAAAGTAATAGGGCGATTTATAACCGTCTACCTACCTGTAATTTTTGCCATGATAATAGCAATTGTATATGGAACATTTAAAGGTGCTGATATTCCTTGGGCTATCTTCTTTTTATACACAGGTCTACTCTTTGCCCTAAGCTCTGCCTTTTTAGGAATAGCTTTTTTTATCTCATCTTTTGTAAAATCTTCTGAAGTAGCTTTAGGAATAGCCTTTTTTATATGGATATTCCTTTTAGCATTTATAGATATTGCCCTAATATCTTTGATGATGCAACAGCGATTTAACGAAGAGCTAATTATAACCATAGCCCTAATGAACCCAATGGAGATTTTCAGAGTCGCCGCGATTTCACTATTTGACCCAGAACTAACAGTAATGGGACCTGTGGCATTCTATATTTTAGATACTTTTTCACAGACAGTTTTTGTATTGATTTCAATTATTTATCCTGTTTTAATTGGGTTGTTATTTGCATTTTTTGGGTTTAGGATATTTTTGAAGAAGGATTTGGTGTAGTTGACCAACCTCAATTAAAAAAACGCTCTATTTTAATATACTCTTTAAAAAACAAGGGCAATGTATGAGTGAATATTTTAACAATGAGCCATCTCCGTTTGAGGGTCAGTTTCCTGATGGGCATCCTGTTCGTACTTATTTGGAAGAGAACCTTTTGATTAGAGCTTTGATGGCAGAATTAGAGGCTGTGAATATTTCGGAGGGGTTAAATCGTTTTAGTGAAATATTTGAACGGTTAGCAAAAGTTGATTTGCATTTTACACGAAAAGAGAATCAGCTTTTTCCCTATCTTGAAAAGTACGGTTGGACGAGTCCCTCACAGGGAATGTGGACATTTCATGACCAGATTCGTGACCAAGTTAAGTTGGTACGAAAAGAGATAGTAGGTGGGAACACAACGACTATTTTGATGGAGACGCAACAGCTTTTTAAATTTTTAGAGCAGATAATGAATGTGGAAGAGCAACGGTTGCTTCCTAGAGCGATGCAGATGCTCTCTGAAGAGGAGTGGAAAGAGTTTAAAGAGGGCGATAAAGAGATAGGTTGGATGTTTGATAAAAATCCTACTCCTTACCCTGCAGATACCTATATCCATCCTAGTCAAGATACCAAGAAACGAAAATTACCATTTGGTATAGAGGATAAAACCCATTATGATGAAGGTTACTTAACCCCTGAACAGGTTAACTCTATCTTTAGAATTTTACCTGTGGATATTACCTATGTAAACGAGCATGACCAAGTAGTGTTTTATAACCGTGGCGATGATAGGGTATTTCCACGAAGTGCAGGAATTATTGGGCGAGAGGTACGATTTTGTCATCCACCCAAAAGTGTTGACCAAGTGATTAAAATTTTAGAAGAGTTCAAAGCAGGGCGACAAGACCTTGCAGAGTTTTGGATTAATTTTAAAGGGCAATTTATACATATTCAATATTTTGCTGTGCGTGACCCAGATAGAACCTATAGAGGGGTTATAGAGATGAGCCAAGATGTAACCCATGTTCGTGGATTAGAGGGCGAACAGAGATTGTTGGATTGGGAGTAGGTGTGACCATGAAAAAACGTAGGGGGCGATTGCAATCGCACCAAAAAAATAATATTTAAAAAAGGAGCATAAATTATGAAAAGAATAGTAGTAGCATTTTTAATTCTATCGACATTGATTTTAGCAGACAACAACCAAACATGGAACCCAAAACCTATAGCAAAAATATACACCCTAACTTATGACAAAAATACCACTTGTTTAGTAAGAAAAATAGCCATCTACAAAGAGCCTAAATGGGTTGCCAAGATAGAGGTAAGAGATGGAAAAACAGTCTTTTTTAGCTCGCCTAAATCTATGTTTGAGTTTTATCATAGACCTGGAAAATGGTATGAAGTAGGGGTTAAGAGTGAACGTGATTTTAGTAAAATTGTAGTAACCGATTATGCCACACTAAAACCCATTAATGGAGAAGATGCTTTTTATGTTTATGGAAGCCGTGCTATCTCTCCTGCTGGGGATGATTTACCTGCATTTGCAACAAAAGAGAGTGCCGAAAAGTTTTCTAAAAAGTATAGTGGTAAACGTATTATGAAGTTTGATAAAATTTCAGATGCTTTGATTCGACTGTTAAATGGGAGAATATAGGGAAAAATTTTCCCTATTTTTTGATGCGTTTACTAATTTCACTTAAAGTAAAAATTTTCTCCCCTTTTTTGATACTCTCTTTGGTTTTATGTGCTGAAAACCCATAAGCCATGGGGGTTACATGTCCTGTGCTATAAAAAGCTTTTCGGGCATTTATCCAGTTACCTGTCTCTACATCGTTAATCCAAATAGTGGCTTTCTCTTGCCATACGATATTATTTTTTCTGAACCATAATACCATACATCCAATATCATCAAACATATAGACTTTGCCTTTGGGGTCTCTTACCTGAACACTATTGTGTCGGTCACTAACGACCATGACGCATCTTGCACACATATCTCTATCCCAGTGAACCTCTGCTACGTCGGTTGTTGAACGTTTTTCACAACCTATTTGGATAGTAACAATTGCGATAATAAAAAATAGCGTTTTTATCATAAATCTAACTCCTTACACTTTGTTTGATTCATCGTGAAAGAGAAAAGATTTTTTTGACTAGAGGCACTGATATATATATACTTTAGGGAGATTCCTGCATCTAAAAAGCGTTTTGATGATTGGCAAATTCCTTTACTTACAGCCTTTTCCATTCGAGGTTTATCCTCTTTAATAACAGTTGCATCGTTTTTGGCATCTGTATTAATCTCAAAGCTATAGATAAGGGTTAAATTGTCATCTTTTATCTCTTTTAGAGTGGTATATTTATCTACCGTTTGTGGTAGTTTTTTTGAAATTTCTTCTACAACCATCTTTATGATTTCTCTATTTTGTTCTCTTATCTTCTCTATTGGGTACTCTTGACCCTCTTTTATAATATCTTCTGCTTGGCTTGAAACTGAAAAGAGTAGAAGGGTAAGTAGAAAGAGTAGTCTCTTCATCTATTTGTCCTTTTTTGTAGTTTATGGAGCGAATTGTAGCTAATATTAAAAGTATAATATTTGATGTAGATTAAGAAACGATAATTCATAAATTATAACTTGTTTTATATCAAGGAATAAAAAAATAAAGAGTGTTATTATTTTCATAAGAAAAAATAATAAGGATAGAAGAGATGAGAATAAAAAAATTTTTCTTGTTAATGGTTGTCGGACTCTTTACATTATCTACTTGGGCAGATAGTGGAAAAGAAATCTTTGAAACATACTGTTGGGGGTGTCATCATCAAACGGCTGTGGCTTTTGGTCCTCCTTTTGAAGAGATTGCTTCTAAGCGTTCAGATGAAGAGATTCGTGCTATGATATTTGCTCCTAAAACGGTATCAAAGGTATTGGGCTACAAACGAAATGCTATGCCTGCTTTTCCTCTTTCTGATGATAACCTAACGGCTATTACTGCCTATATCCTTAGTTTTAAACCTACCGAGAACAATCAAACTGCTGAGACCAATAGTACTATTAAAGGGCATAAATAATGTTTAGACTTTCTAACCTTCTTAACTCTGTAGTAGAGGGAAAAAAAGCACGTGTACTTAATGGTAGTATTGCTATATGGAACTTTACCAATCGTTGTAATCTTAGCTGTTTACACTGTTATTCCAAAGCAGAACTAGATTCGGTAGATACTCTCTCAACAGATAAAATTATGGAGACGCTTCCTGAGCTAAAAGCGAATGGTATTAAATTTATTATCTTTTCAGGAGGAGAACCTTTAACCCGTCATGATATTTATGATATTGCTCAGCGTTGTAAAGAGCTAGGTATTGTTACCTATCTCTCTACCAATGGACTCTATGTCAAAAAGAGTAATGCTCAGAGGATTTTAGATACTTTTAACTATATCGGTATTAGTATAGATGGAAGTCAAAAGGTACATGATGCTTTTCGTGGCTTAGAAGGGTCGTTTGAGGCTTCGATGAAAGCGGTTGATTTACTTAATAGCTATAATCAAACCAAAGTAGGCATCAGATTTACTATGACCAAAGATACTTATGATGATTTGGCATTTATTTTTGATTTGGCAGAGAGACATAATATCCCTAAAATCTATATTTCACACCTTGTCTATAGTGGACGGGGTTTAGATAATTTAGAGATGGATTTAACCAAAGAACAGAGAGTGACCGCTGTAAATTATATTTTAGATAAAGCCTTTGAGTATCATCAAACTAAAAGAGATATAGAGGTTGTTACAGGTAATATGGAGATGGACTCAATACTCTTTTATGATAAATTTATAAAAATCTATCCAGAGCATGCCCCTGAGATGAAAAAGAGACTCATCGCTTGGGGTGGTAACAGTGCAGGGCGAAAACTACTGAATATTGATGCTGAAGGTAATGTTAAACCTGATCCATTTTTTCCTGCAATTATTGGAAATATTTTCAGAGAGAAGTTTACTGATATTTGGACGGATAATCCCATTGAGATGTTACAAAAATTAAGAGTTCATCCACGAGAGCTTGGTGGGAAATGTGAAAAATGTGAATATTTAGATATATGTAATGGAGGCTCAAGAAGCAGAGCTTATGCGATACATGGCGATATGTGGGCAGAAGACCCATCGTGTTATTTATAAAATTATAAAATGCTTCTTGTTCCCACGTTAAACGTGGGAACAAGAGGAAATATAAGGAGAAAAAATGAAAAAAATATTATTAAGTTTAATTACCACAGGAGTACTATTTGCAGGAACTCCCAGTGCCAGTGAAAAGATATTTGTAGTAGAGCGTGAGAGTGAATCGATAGCTGTTATTAATAAAGGTTTAACCAAATCACACATGAAAAATATGCATAATATGAACCATGGAATTATCAAATTTGATGGCGATGATGGTTATCTTATTAGTCGTGATGGTTTTGTTGTGCATTTTGATCCACGAAGTGAAAAAGTGTTACATGAGTATAAGACCTCTAAAAGTGCTATTGGTTTTGTGATTGGAAAAAATTATGTAGCTGTAGCTAACTATGATGACAAATCGGTAGATATTTTGACACGTGATTTAAAACCTATTGATAAGATTAAAACAGGTTCTAAAAATGTGGGGATTAAAATCTATAAAGATATGGTTATTTTTGCTCAGATGGATGCGGATAAAGTAACTGTTCTTAAAGATGAAAATTTTGGAAAAGGTTTGCCAAAATTTAAGATTTTTAAAGAGTTTAAAGTGGGCGAAATGCCATTTGATGCGATGATAAAAGAAAATACCTATATTGTAGGGTTTTTTTTAACCAAAGCGTTTGGTGTTATTGATCTTGATACGATGAAATTTTCAGAGATAAAAGTGACGGCAAAAGATAATAAACCTGTTTTAAAAGTACCACACTTTGGTTTTTGGTCACTTAGTGAGAATAGAACATTTGTTCCTGCTGTTGGCGATAACAAAGTAATGGTTTATGATAAAGATTTTAAGTTTATTAAAAATATTGAGATGCAAGGACTACCTGTGTTTACAGCACTTAGTCCTGATAAAAAATATTTGGCTGTAACTTTTTCGGGTAAAGATTTCCCGACAATTCAGATTGTTGATACCAAAAGTTTAAAAATTATGAAAACCTTTAAATTTACGGGTAAAGTGTTGCATGTTCGATGGTCAAATGTTGATGATTATCTCTATGTATCAGTGAACGATAGTAATCAAGTGAATGTCATCAACACCAAAGAGTGGTTTTTGGAGCGAGAAATTTTTCAATTGAAGAGTCCATCGGGCATCTTTATCTATAAACAAAAGGAGAAGTAGTGGTATATTTAACAGGAGCAGGACCAGGGGATATGGATCTTTTAACTATTAAAGCATTGCGTGTGGTACGTGAAGCAGATGTAATTATTTATGATAGGTTAGCCAATCCCGATATTTTAAGCGAAGCAAAAGATGGATGTGAGTTTGTCTATGTGGGCAAAGCCGATTCTCATCACAGTATGCCACAAGAGCAGATTAATGAAACTATCTATCAAAATGCTCTAAAGTATGAGAATGTGGTTCGTTTAAAAGGGGGCGACCCTTTGGTTTTTGGACGAGGAGGAGAAGAGGGTATCTATCTGAAAGAGCGTAATATATCTTTTGAATTTATTCCTGGTATTACCTCGGCTATTGCTGTTCCTGAATATGCAGGTATTCCTGTGACCCATCGTGGTATTACTGTCTCTTTTCGAGTAGTAACAGGGCATGAGAGCAAAAATAAAGAGCATTCACAGATTCCTTGGGATAACTATAAAACAGATGATACGATTATCTTTTTAATGGGACTACATCGTCTTAAATTTATTGCTAAAAAATTAATAGAGATTGGTAAATCTAAAGATTATCCTATAGCCGTTATAAGTAAAGGAACAACTGTTGATGAGAAGACAGTTGTGGGTACACTTGATACAATATGGCAACGGGCTAAAGATTTACCAACACCTGCTTTGATTATTGTAGGAAAAGTGGTTAATTTGAGAGAAGATTTGAATTGGTTTGAGAGAGGGTAAAATGAACAAAACTTTATTTTTTCTGCTGTTATTCTTTGCTAATATTTGGGCTAATGACGGAGAACTCTCTTATTGGGAACAGTTAAAATCTAAGGCTTCTTTGGAGAGTATTAAAGAGAAGTTTTATGAAGGTAAAGAGAAAATAAATAGAGAGTGGAGAGAGAATAATCTCTCTGCACAAATAGATAACAGCGTCTATGATGTGGCTCAAAAAATCAATATTACCAAAAGAGAGAGTCAGATTGTAGAGGCTATGGATAAAGATCTACCTAATTTTGAAATTGTAAATCAAGCAAAGATGACTATCCATGCCAGTTCAGATTTAATACGTGCCACTATTGTCACTGATAAAGAGATGGAAATTATGGCAGATGCTTCTATTAAAAAGATGGACTCTGAGAATAATATTTCAACCGCTTCTAGTCCGTATTCTATACGTCTTAAGAAGATTACATCACATCTCAAACAGCCTAAGAGTATGAAGCTAGATTTTAAAGTCTATATAGATAAGAGGATTAATGCTTTTGCCTTTGCCAATGGTTCTGTACGTATTTATAGTGGACTAATGGATAAAATGAGTGATGATGAGGTTCTGTTTGTTATTGGTCATGAGTTGGGACATGTCAAACATAAACACTCTAAGGATAGCTATAGGGTAGCCTATCTGATGTCAGGTCTACGAAAGGGAACCGTGGCACAAGGTGGGTTTATTGGCTCGATTGCAGGGAGTGTTGTCGGAAAGCTTAGTAGCGACTTGGTTAATGCAAAATTTTCAAGAAATGAAGAGCGTATTGCTGATACGTATGGTGTAGAAGTTTTAAAAATGAGTGGTTTAAAAAAAGAGGTTGCTATTAGTGCCTTAAAAAAGCTTAAATCAAGCTCTTCCAATCTATTTTCATCTCATCCCTCTTCTTCGAATAGGGTTGGAGAGATAGAGGAGCGGGTTAAGAGTTTATAACTATGTAGTTGGAGAGAAAAACTTCTCTCCTTATAACTGTTTAATCCTCAGAAGATAACCATCTCCATAGAAAACCTGCGATAATAGCACCACCAATAGGGGCAACCCAAAATAACCAGAGTTGACTCATGGCACCTGTCTCTGCAAAAAGAGCTACGGCTGTACTTCTGGCAGGGTTGACAGAGGTATTTGTTACTGGAATTGAGATAAGATGAATTAGTGTTAATCCTAAACCAATAGCAATAGGTGCAAATCCTGCAGGAGCTTTGGCACTGGTTGAACCAAGAATGATAAATAGAAACATAAATGTTAGTACCACTTCAATAATCAGTGCAGGAATCATACCATAACCATCAGGAGAGAGTTCTCCATAGCCATTACTGGCAAAACCACCCACTTCAAAACCTGCTTTTCCTGTTGCAATAAGGTAGAGAACAATTGCTCCTACAATACCCCCAAGAATTTGAGCAATAATATAGGGAAGAAGCTCTTTAGTTTGAAATTTTCCTGCACTCCAAAGTCCTATGGATACAGCAGGGTTAAGATGACATCCTGAGATGTGTCCTATGCTATACGCCATGGTTAAAACGGTTAACCCAAATGCAAAGGCTACACCTACAAATCCAATACCTAATTCAGGGAATCCTGCAGCTAAAACAGCCGAACCACACCCCCCAAAAACTAACCAAAATGTTCCAATAAATTCTGCTGTTATTTTTTTACTTAATGACATGTTATTCCTTTTTGAAAATATTAACGAGAAAGTATAACGCTTTTCTGTTATTTTTGAATAAAAATTATTATGTAAGTCTCTAAATTCAGAGCTTTCATAGCTATTAAAAGCTCTAAATTTAACGCTTTAAAAGGTAGCATAAATCGTGAATCTTTATTTCACTATCTATTATTTTCATTATGGTTTTACTATAACTTCAGTATAATTGATAATAGTATGGAGAAGGGTTAAGTATGGTTAATATAGAAGATATTCCGATGTTTTCAGATTTAGATAAGAGATTTCATAAAGAGCTTTCTGCCAATATATACATGAAAAAATTTGTTAAAAATAGTATCGTTTTTTATGAAGGAGATGAGAGTGATTATCTCTATATCTTATTAGAGGGAACAGTTCGGCTATATAAGACTTCTCCCAAGGGTTCACAAGTTCAGATAAAAAGAATGGATGCACCCAATACAATAGGCGAGTATGCTTGTTTTGAAAAAGAGCCTTTTCCTGTTACTTGTGAATTTGTGAGTGATGGTGTTATGGGGTTGTTACACTTTGATAAAGTCTATCAATATCTTGATAATAAAGAGTTCTCTTTAGGACTTATAAAGTCACTTACTTCTAAAGTGATGATGCTCTCGTCATTGGTTCATAAAGAGACCATTCTCTCTTCAGAGGCAAAAGTCGCTGATTTAATGATTGAAAAAACCTCTATTTTTAATCGTTTAAGAAATAATGAGATTGCGGGGATGTTAAATCTTACACCTGAAACATTTTCTCGTATTATGACAAAATTTAAAAAAGAGAGTATTATTACAGTTGAAAAGCATAAGCTAAAAATATTAAATATTGAGGCGTTATATATGATTATTGAGACGAATACCGTTAAAGAGTGTACCAACTGTATTGATATTTTTAAAGCCAAACTCGCGTTGATGGAGGGGAGTAAATAGTGTCATTTTTTCCTGCGTATTTGAGTCTAAAAGGTAAGAAAATACTACTTGTCGGAGGTGGAAATATCGCCTTAGAGAAGTTGGAGAAGCTTGTAGATTTTACAGATAGTATAGATGTTATTGCCAAAGAGTACTCTTTAGATTTTTATAAATTTTCAACTAAACATAGTATCACAATTGAAGAGAGGGCTTATATTCAAGGGGATATTATGGGCTATGATATTGTTATTGTTGCTACAGATACTGTTGATCTTCATAAGGCAATATACGAAGAGAGTCGTAGTAGTCGTATCTTGGTTAACTCTGTAGATAACAGTAGTTATTGTGATTTTATCTTTCCCTCTTATATCAAAAAAGGAGATTTAACTATCTCTGTCTCAACAGGTGGGAGCTCTCCTGCTATGGCAAAACGGCTTCGTCTCTATTTAGAGAAGCTTATTCCTTCGGCTATTGAACCCTTTTTAAAAGAGATGAAAGAACTACGAAAAAGTATGCCAAAAGGTACTGAACGTATGCGATTTTTTGAGAATAAAAGTGATAAGTTTATGAAAAAATATTTTAAATAAAAAAAAACAGTTAAAAATACTTGATACGTATCAAATAATTTTTTTTTTTTAAGTAGTATAATCTTTGGAAATAACCAAAAATTATACTAGGGGTCTACTGATGCATGCTGAACTACTCTCTTTGATTCAAAAAAACTTTCCTCTATCTTCTAAACCTTTTGTTGCTATTGCCAATGAATTAGGAACAGATGAAGAGACAATAATAAAAATGATACGAGAGGAGAAAGAGAATAAAATTATTCGACAAATTTCTCCTATTTTCGATACAAAACGTCTTGGCTATAGCTCCTCTTTAGTCTCTTTTAAAGTTAGAAGAGATGATATTGATAAGGCGGTAGAGATTATTAATTCCCATCCAGGGGTCTCACATAATTATGAGAGAGAACATACTTTTAATATTTGGTTTACATTGGCTGTTGCACCTGATTCAAAATTGGGACTCAAAAAAACGGTTGAACTCTTAGCTGAAGAGGCAGAGGCTATCGATTTTATTATGCTACCTACATTAAAGTTATTTAAAATTGCAGTGAAGCTTAATACCACGGGAAGTGATGCAAAAAAAGAGAAAGTAGTGAAACCAAAAAGAAAAAGTATTGAGTTGACTCCTCTTCATCGTAGAGTTATCGCTTTAGCACAATATGATATTCCTATTATCTCAGAACCTTTTAAAGATATTATTGAAGAGTTAGACATCTCTTATGATGAGTTTTTTTCTATTTTGAACGAACTCAAAGAGGCAGGTGTCATGAGACGATTTGCAGGGATTTTGAATCATAGAAAAGCAGGATTTAATGCCAATGCAATGGTAGTTTGGGATATAGCAGAAGAGAAGAGTGAAGAGATGGGAAGACGAGCAGCTGAATTTTCAGCAGTAAGTCACTGTTATTTACGTCCCAAATATCCTAATTGGCCTTATAATCTTTTTACAATGGTTCATGGAAAAACAACAGAAGAGACCAATGGTATTATCAAGGAGATTGCTTCAGAGATAGAGCACTTTTCAAGACGACCTCTCTACTCAACACGTGAGTTTAAAAAAGTAAGAATCAAATATTTCACACCAGAATTTCAAGCATGGGAAGATGATAAATTAGCCTTAAGTTAAGATGCATTCGTCAATGCATCTTAGCTTTTATAGCTAAAGAGCCTCTTCATCCTCTTCGCCTGTTCTAATTCGAACAACATTTGAGATGTCTGAAACAAAAATTTTACCATCACCAATTTTTCCTGTTAGAGCAGTATCTTTAATAGCATTAAGTGCAATATTGGCATACTCATCATTACTTACATAAATCTCTATTTTAACTTTTGGGATAAGGTCAACACTATACTCTGTTCCTCGATAGAGTTCAGTGTGTCCTTGTTGACGACCATACCCTTTAACTTCAGAGATGGTCATCCCCTCAATACCTGCTTCTACTAACGCCTCTTTAACCTCTTCAAGTTTAAAAGGTTTAATAATGGCTTCAATCTTTTTCATCCAATTTCCTTTATACAATAATAGGGAATCTTATCACAAAAGATTAAAAAAGACAATGATTTAACTTAAGATTTTCTATAGAGCCTCTTCATCCTCTTCTCCTGTTCTAATTCTAATAACATTGGAAATATCTGAAACAAAAATTTTACCATCTCCGATTTTTCCTGTGAGAGCTGTCTCTTTAATTGTTTTAACCGTAAGGTCTGCAAACTCTTGTGTACTAACAACAATCTCAATTTTTACTTTAGGAATAAATTCCACTACATACTCGGCACCTCTATAGAGTTCTGTATGCCCTTGTTGACGACCATATCCCTTAACTTCAGAGATAGTCATCCCTTCAATACCTGCCTCTACCAATGCATCTTTTACGTCTTCCAATTTAAATGGTTTAATAACGGCTTCTATTTTTTTCATTTTATGCTCCTTAATTTAATTTATAAAAGGGCAATCTCAATGGATTGCCTCTATAGTTTTTTATATACTTCGTTTGAATTCTGGATAGGCTTCCATACCACACTCTGTGTAGTCGATTCCCTCTTGTTGCTCTTCATCTCCTGCACGTAGTGTAAAGATTTTATTGATAATAAAAATAACAATAAATGAGATTGGAAATACAATGGCTCCTACAACAACAATACCTTTGATTTGTGCCATAATATCAACGCTCTCAATAAAAATTCCTACGGCTAATGTTCCCCAAATACCATTGATTAAGTGAACTGATAATGCACCAACAGGGTCATCCATTTTAAGTTTATCAAAAATAGGTACAAAAACAACAACCAATGCACCACCAATTGCACCAATTAAGATAGGAGTATAGATGTCATATTGGTCTGGACCTGCAGTAACAGCAACCAATCCACCCAAGGCACCATTGAGAATCATTGTAATATCAAACTTTCTATAACGAAAGTAGGTAAGTAACCAACCAACAATAGCACCTGCTAGTCCTGCTGTATTGGTATTCATAATGGTAAGTGCTACGGCATCAGCATTCTCTTTTGAAGATATGGCACCTACTGAACCTCCATTAAATCCAAACCACCCAATCCATAGTAGAAAGGCACCCAGCGTTACAAGAGGAATATTAGAGGCAGGAATAACTTGGATAGAACCATTCTTTTTATATCTTC
>Ga0256827_10001434_pt1 | contig 15246 bp, 12 predicted proteins | sample CV84metaG_FD_185977 | JGI IMG/M metagenome (GOLD analysis project Ga0256827, IMG submission 185977) | Hydrothermal vent microbial communities from East Pacific Rise, Pacific Ocean - CV84 | ecosystem: Environmental > Aquatic > Marine > Hydrothermal vents | place: Pacific Ocean: East Pacific Rise... | reverse complement strand
TAAAATTACTATTTTTCTCTAAAAGTGTAAAATCTAAATCTTCTGAAAATCTAGGAAGTCCATAAAGTATTCTAAGAGCTGTACCTCCATAAAAAGCAGTTTTTTCAAAAAAGCCACCTTGATAAAGTCGAAAAAAGATATAATTATCATCTCCCAAATACTAAACAAAATTAATGTTATGTTAGCAATTAACTAAAATGTTAGTCTATAAAAGCTAATTTAAATTTTCAATAGGGTATGATAAATAAAAAAAGAGAATATTATGTTTAATGAATACCTATATGAAATAATGGCAGCCTTAGGTATAACTGTTTCACTCCTTGCACTTGTACTACTGAAAAAAAGAAACCAAAAAACTCAATCACTTCCACCTTTAGAAGAAATTCATACTGAAGATTCTCAAGAAGAAACAACTCAAGAAGAAGAGTTAGATACTATTATAGAGACTCGAGAGAGTGTCATTGAAGATGCTTATGATACCCTTGGTGGAACTGAAGAGGGAGATTTTGGGGAGAGAATAGAAGAGGAAAATATTCAAAAAAGTAGTGAGACTACAGAATTTAGAAAAAGAGTAGTAGTAGAACATGGGAAAATTACAAAAGAGAATTTTAAAGAGTTCAGTGGAGAGAGAATTCTTATAGCTGAAGACAACCTCATTAACCAGAAAGTACTTCTTGGGCTTCTTGGAGAAAGTGGTATGGATTTAGTGATAGCAAATGATGGTCAAGAAGCTTTAGATATCTTGGCGAAAGATAGTGACTTTTTAATGGTACTAATGGATGCGCATATGCCGAGAGTAGATGGATTTGAAGCAACTAGACAAATTAGAAAAAACCCTGATTACAATCACATCTTAGTTGTTGCTCTTAGTGGTGATACTGCAGCAGATGATATAGCAAAAATGAGAAATGCAGGTATGGCTGAACAGCTAGAAAAACCACTTCGTATGGATGCACTTTACGATATTTTATATGCTTACACAGGGATTTCAGAGGATAAAAATGAAGATAGCGATGATGAGTATATAGATGTTATAATGACTAAAGAGTTAAATGGAGATAAAGGACTTAGTATCTGTGGAGGTGATGAGAACTTTTACCATGAGATACTAGATGAGTTTGTAAAAACATATAGTGATTCTGATCATAAACTACATACACTCCTTACTAGCGATAAGATTCAACAAGCAGATAAACTCCTTCTTGACATTCTTGGTGTGTCTGCAAATATTGGTGCAGAAAATCTTAATATAACAGCACAAAAAATCAAAGATTCACTTAATGATCAACATAACAAAAGTTATCTAACACTTCTTGATAACTACACTAAAGATTTAAAAGCACTTCTTTTGGATATCAAAGAGTATATTTAACAGACCTCTTTTTTCGCCATTGTTTTTAATTCACTACAAGAAAATCCAGCCTCTTTTCGTGCGTTTAAGTTTAAGTTGTTTGGGCGTAAGAAACCTCGTGGATAGTACTTTTCTATGATATCGAAGTAGATTTCTTTCCCAACTCCCTCATGTTTACAAGCATATGCAAACCAGACATCACCTTTATGAACATGAGATATCTCTTCTGCTAAAATAATCTCTAAATTTTCTATGATTTTATCTACCATTACACTCTTTGGAAGTTTTTTAAGTTTTTGTAGTATCATAGGTGTGGCATCGAGCCCATTTGCTTCTAAATAGCGTGGAACTACTGCCATTCTCTCAAGAAATGAATCTGCTGTTTTTTGACTCGCTTCAAAGAGTGCATTATGCACAGCAACATCCCCATAGCTACTATTTAACTCTTTAAGAAGTTTTTCTAACATCAAAAAATGGCGTATCTCATCCTCTGCAACCTCTAACCAATCATCATAATAGCTCTTAGGAAGGTTATGAAACCTATAGGCTGCATCAAGTGCTAAATCAATAGCAGAGTACTCTATATGGACTACAGCATGAAGAAGATTGACCTGTCCCTCTCTGGAAGTTAGATTTTTTCTTTTGGGTACATCTTGTGGCGATATAATGGTGCAAACATTTTTATATGATGGTGTTTGAAAACTTTTTGGAGTAAAATTATCTTCAAAGTGTACCTCTTCGCGTTTATAAGAGATATAGAAATTCTCAAAGAGTTTAATTTTTTCTTCTGGAAGTGGCGCTTCTAAGATCTGTTCAATGGTTTTATAAAAATTCATAGATGAATAATGCTATAATCCGACTAAAAAAGAGATGAATATGACTATAAAAGTAGAACCAATGGGACCATACCAAACAAACTGTTACATTGTAACGGTTAATGAAAAAGATTTTATCATCGATCCTGGTGTCGGTGCAACTGAGTGGGTTGTAGCAAATGTCAAAAACCCTGTTGCTATTTTAAATACTCATGGGCATTTTGATCATGTCTGGTCAAATAGTGAACTCCAAAAAAGATTGGGCATAAAACTATATGCTCCAAAAGATGACATCCCACTTATGCAAGATAGTTCATGGATGCCAGATCTACCACCTTCCACTCCTGATGTTGCTATTGATGGTGATTGTATAGTAGATATTGATGGTGTAAAAGTAGAGTTTCGTCATTTTGCTGGACACACTCCAGGCTCGTCGACTATTGAGATTCAAGGTGCAATGTTTAGTGGAGATTTTATCTTTGAGAGAAGCATAGGCCGTACAGATTTTCCACTCTCCAACCCAGATGCTATGAGAACATCCTTAGAGAAGTTTAAGAAACTACCATACGATAAAACAATCTATCCAGGACATGGAAACACAACAACTATACACCAAGAGCAGCGTAATGCTGACTACTGGATAAGAACACTCTAACTAAATACACTTACTCACTAGGAGCTTCTAAGTTGTTTCCCTCTTCATCTAAAAGTTTGAGTTTTAAAACATGTCTATCTGTTACGACTGTTTTAAACTCCCCCTCAAAAACTTTTATGTCAAGAACAAATCCCTCTACATTCACATTTCTCTTTCTGCCCTCTTTATGACGTACTTTCGCTACAAAATTTACTTCATCATGAAACTTTACAGGAGATAAAAACTGACAACTACTCGCTACTAAAACAACATTTCTCTCATTTACAGCAAGCATTGCTGCAAAATCTGCAGCACTAAAGATAAACCCTCCATGAATCAGCCCAATATCATCAGCAACCATATCAGCAGATGTTGTTAAACGAGTCTCAACATAACCTCTCTCAAGAACAATTATCTCCCCACTTAAATCTTGATTTACTCTCTCGTGTGTTCCTATAAGAACCTCTTGAGTCTCCTCTTCGTAATCTATCTCTAACTCTTCATCCATACTATCTTTTTTCATTGTTTCTTATCCTTTATAAGTCGTACATATACTCTCTGTGGTGCTGGATAGCCCTCTACTGTTTTTGTTTTATCTTCTGGATCAAGAAAATCCTCTAAAGATTGTCCCTCAATCCACTCTGTTTTTCTCTGCTCTCCTGCATCTGTCACATTTGTTTCTAAAACCTCAAAGGATTTAAATCCAGCACGAATACACCAGTTTTTTAAGGCCTTAATCGTTGGAACAAAGTAGATATTTGGTATCTTAGAGTAACTCCCCTCAGGACAGAGTGCCATCTCATCCTCCCCATCAATATAGAAAGTATCAAGAATCACTTCACCCTCTTTATCTAGCCCTTTATAGAGCTGTTTTAACATAGCGACAGGATCACTTCTATGATATAAAACGCCAAGACAGAAGATAGTATCAAACTTCTCTTCATAAAACTCTACATGCTCTACACCTAAAAGCTCATAGACTATATCACTCTTTACAAAGTGATTTATAAAATCAAACTGTGTTTTATAGAGAGGCGATGGATCAAATCCTACAAGAAGTTTTGGAGCATCTTCAAGCATTCTAAACATATAGTAGCCGTTATTACAGCCGATATCTGCTACTCTTTTATCTTTGAGGTTGAAATGTTTTCGTAGAAGATTGTACTTTATATTGCTCTTCCACTCTGTATCTATAAATGTAGTACCAATCTCAAAAGGCCCTTTTCTCCAAGGCATAAGTCCTTTGGCAGCACGATAGATCTTCTCATTATCAAAGTCACCCTCAATCTTTACCACATCGCCAAACGCCACACTCACTTCACTCTCTTCTAAATTATCTACTATTTCACGAAGTGGTGCAATGTTTTTCCATCCCATCCACCTCTTTCGCTCTTCTCTTAATGCTACTAAATCCATCTACTTCTCAATCTTCTGTATTGCTAATGTTGCTGCCATTACTATTGGATAGTTTGTCGGTGCTGCCGTGAGCATAGGTTGTGTTGCTATCTGCATCGACATCGCTTTATAGAGTGTCTGTCCACTCTCTATCATCAGTCCAATGATATTTATCATCTCACCAGTCTCTGGACCACCTACAATCTGACCACCTATAATCTGTCCACCATGTTTCGTAGCAATGAGTTTTACAAACTGCTTCTGTGCGCCAGGAATTGTAGCAGGGTGACGGTTCATACCACCAAATGTACCTACTACTATCTCTATTCCAGACTCTCGTGCTTCATCTTCTGTAATTCCAGCAGATGAGAAAGCCTTTGTACCCACCATCGTAGAAAAAATCGCTATTGTGCCACTAAAGCCTTTCATATATTTCAGACCAAAGAGTGTACTTCCTGCTACTCGACCCTCAGCAGCGGAGGTAGAAGCAAGCATCACTTTTGATGGTGTTTTTGTGATAAATCCACGTCGTGCACTACAGTCACCTACAGCAAAGATATCATGATTCTCAGTTCTCATATACTCATCAACCCATATCCCACCATAGTGACCAATTGAAACGCCAACTTTCTGTGCTAATGTTGTGTTTGGTTTATATCCTGTAGCCATCACTACCACATCAGCATCGACTACTCTTCCACTTTTGAGCTTTACGGCGTTTACTATGTTGTCTCCATTAAAATCAACGATCTCTACAACTCTATCACTTCCTATAAAAGTGATATTTTGCTCTAGCATGATCTCTTCTGCTTGTATCGCTATCTCTGCATCAAATGGCCCTTTGAGTATATGTTTACTCCCACCAATAACAGTCACATCCTTCCCAGCACCAGCAAACTCCATCGCCATCTCTATACCGATAAAACCTGTTCCAACGATCACTACACGACGCTTCTCTTCAAGATATGCTTTTGCTTTATCAATAAGAGATTTATCTTTTGGTACTGTAAATACACCCTCTAATGAGAGTGAATGTTCAAGTGACTTATGCACAAAAGGCACTGACCCAGTAGCAAACACAAGTTTATCAAAGTGAATCTCACTCTCTCCACTAAACGCCACCTTCTTTGCTATGTCAATATCTTCAACTACACCTAGCATCGTTGAAATCCCCATATCTACAGCACTACCACACGAAGCAACATCCTTATCACTACACCCTAAAGTCTCACCAAATATATATGGAATTGCACATGGAACAAGCTGAACCTCATGCTCTCTTATCACTAAAATCTCTTTATGAGGATAGTTCATCTTTGCAGTTACAGCACAAACGCCACCCGCAGGTCCTCCCCCTATAATTAAAACATCACAATTTACTTTTTTCATATTTTTCCTTCTTCAATCTATGAGAGTGCATACTCTATTTTTTCCACTATTTTTCGCCATATAAAGAGCATCATCAGCCCTTTTTATAGCAGCTTCTATATTTTGTTCTTTAAGATTTATTTCAGAGACTCCTACACTTACAGTAAAGGAGAGCATTTTTGTTTCTCCAGTTTTAATGGAGAGTTTTTCTATAGACTCTCTTATCTTATTTGCTACTATAAGAGCACTCTGTAGTGCTGTTTTTGGAAGGAGTATAATGAACTCTTCTCCTCCAAACCGACAAACTACATCACTACTACGACCTATCTCTAAAAGTTTTCTTGAGAGAGCGACAATGACATCATCACCAACTTTATGCCCATACAGATCATTTACATTTTTAAAGTTATCTATATCTAACATGATTAAAGAGAGTGGCTCTTTTTCTCTCTTGGCTATTCTAAGTATATCCTCTGCACTACTTGTAAAGTACCTTCTGTTATAAAGTTTTGAGAGAGGGTCAACAGATGCTAAAATCTCCAACTCTCTCTCCTTCTCTTTTAACTCTGTAATATCTAGCATCACGCCGATGATACCTAAAATCTCTTCTGATTCTGAGAGTAAACATGCTTTGTAAAAGTTATAATTACGAAGTTCTCCATCTGCATGTTTCACCTGCCCTTCATAGTTTTGAATCCCTAAATTCTTATAGAGTTCCTCATCTTTTTTCTTATAAATTTCAAGTAGATTTTTTGGAATGTATGGAAGTAAATCATCCAGTGTCTTTCCTATAATCTCCTCTTTTGGAAGCATTAATATACCTTCAGAAAAAGCTCTATTACAGCTCTGGTAAACACCTTCTCTATCTTTATAGTAGACAGGATTAGGAATGGTGTTGAAGAGTGTCTCAAGCAGTGCATGGTTTAACTCTAGTTGATCTTTTTGTGCAGAGATCTCTAAGCTAAGTTTTTTCTCTCTCATATAGAAAAAGAGTAGTATCAGGAGTACAACAACAAACGCCCCAATAGCTTCAAACAGTAGTTGATAATCTGTACTCTTATCATAACTTATAGAGAGCCAACTATTTAAAATTTTCTGTTTTTGTTTCTCATCTATACCTGATACAATTTTTTCTAAAATCGAGTATAAGAGAGGATCATCACTGCGAACTCCAATACCTAAATCCCAGCTACCATCAAACTTAGCTGCAATTTTTAGTGCTCCTGTGAACTCTTTTTGAATGGAGTAGCCAATAGTCGCTAATGTACCTATATAGCCATATAGATCTCCACGGTTTACCTGCTCTAGACCATCTCTTAAATTTTTCACCTCAACTATATCTAATTCAGGATGTTCTACCCGAAGAAGCTCAGCAAAAGCATACCCTTTTGGTATACCTAACTTTTTTCCCTCTAAAGAACTTAAATCTGTCGTAAATGGAGCATCAAGTTTCGTAGCCATTACTAATGGTATTTTTAGGTAAGGTGTAGTAAATCTTAGATACCCCTCTCGCTCAGGTGTCTTCATCACAAGAGAGATAATATCACACGCCCTCTCCTTTACCTTCACTAAAGAGTCATCCCAACTCTCTGTTGGGAGTAGCTCTACTCTCTCCCCTAGTTTTTGGTTTACAAGTGCAAAAAAATCAGCACTCATCCCTATATGTTTTCCCTTTTCTATCTTCTCAAATGGCATCCAGTCTGGATCTACACACATTTTAATTACTCTTTTTCTCTCAAGATATCTCTTCTCCTCTGCATTAAGAGAAAAATCATCAGATACTTTGTAGATAAAAGAGTCCACATCTATCTTCTCATGCAATAACCCAAAAAGATTGTAGATGTCTATAATTCTCTGGATTTTGACTCTGTTTATTTCTCCTATTTTTGAGACACCGCGATACACAAGTTTTTTTAACGCCAATGCCTCATAAGTAAGTGCAGCACTACTTTTTTTCTGTGTGTTATATTTCTTTTCTATAAGGGCTACACTCTCACTAATATGACTAAAAGCATACTCAAACCCTCTCAAAGTCGCAGCTTTAAACTTCTCCACTCTTTTTGGATGATGTTTCAGCTCATACATAGAGGTAAAAAGGATATCATCATAAAAATCAAATCCATACTCTTTAGGATCCCAAACATCATACTTCACACCCATGACTTCAAGTTTATATGGTTCATTTGAAATGTATGCAGAGCTTATATCTGCCTCTTTTCTCAAAAGTGACTCTATATCAAAACTTGGTGCAATGATATTCATATCTGAGAATGAAAGAGAGTTTGCACGCAGCATCGAAATAAAAGAGACACTTGTCGTAGCAGAGGGATTTATCATAATTGTTCTATCTTTAAAATCTCGAATAGAACGGATACCAGAAGAGTGCAGTGTAATAAGTATATGGGGTGAATCTTGATAGATAGCAGCTAAAAGCACTATATCTTTTCCCTGTGCCTTATCTAAAACAACACTTGGGTATCCTACCCCATAGGTAGCTTTATGCTCCAGTACACTCTGCACAATGCCAACATTGTTTGTATACTCTTGGATGGAAACATCAAGACCAGCATCTTTGTAAAAACCCTTCTCTTTTGCCATATAGTATCCAGCAAACTGAAACTGATGTTTCCATTTTAACTGAATTGAGAGAGACTCTAGTCCCTTCTCATTTGAAAACAGAGAGAGTGTAAAAAGTAGGAGTAATCCAAGTAACTTTAAATTCATCTTTTAAGTATATCACATTTACAATTAGATATTATTAGAGTTCATAGTAAATTTATTATATTTAGGAAGTAAACTTGGAACTATCACAATTGAAAGACATTATATATGAAAATGCTAAAGATACTACAGAGGAGTTTAAACGACTTTTTCATGGTCGTGGTGGCGTTTATAAGGAGTGGAGACATCTAACTATAGACTCTATAGATACTATTCTCTCTGTTGCACTCTACTTTGAAGAAGCGAGTGAAGAGGAGCTCATCGGTATGCTTCTAGCGTTTATGCCAGAGTCAAAGTATACCACTTTAGTCCTACAGAGACGTTACATAAAAGGTGCTCCAAGCGAAGTACTCTATGGTGAATTAGCACAAAACATATATGTAGTAGAGAATGGAATGAAGATAAAACTAAACCTACTCTCAAATCGAAACAGTGGCTACTTTCCAGATATGAAAAAGGGGAGAGAGTTTATTCGTGAAAATGCAAAAGATAAACGTGTATTAAACCTCTTTAGCTACACATGTGCCTTCTCCATAGCTGCAAAACTCGGTGGTGCCTATGAAGTACTTAATGTAGATATGAGTAAAGGAGCTTTAAAGATAGGTATGCAAAATCATTCGTTAAATGGATTAGATCCACGAGGTGTAAGTTACCTTCCTTACAATATCTTAAAATCTTTTGCTACACTCAAACGCAAAGGGCCTTTTGATATGATTATAATTGATCCACCAACATTTCAAAAAGGGAGCTTTGAAGCGACAAAAGATTACGAAAAGATTATTAAAAAACTACCACAAATCGCTAGCGAAAATTGTATACTACTTGCATGTCTCAACTCTCCAGAACTAGAGAGCTCTTTCATCATCGATAAAATTCAAGCATTTGCACCAAGTTTTAAGTTTGTAAAGCGACTTGAAAACCTTCCAGAGTTTCAGAGTGCTGATGAGGCAAAAAGTCTTAAAAACTTAGTGTTTCAGAGAGAGAAGCTCTAAGACTTTTTTTGTGTTGAGAGTTTTAAAAACTGTTTCATCAGTTTTGAGATTATACTATTTACATAACGGCTCTTCTCTTGAGCCGTATAGTTCCCACGAGTAATCTCATCGGTTGCTATACCTCTCCAAACAATTTTCTTTGTTTTTGGGTTGAGAGCATCTACAATAATTTTTGCTTCAGTCCATCTATATGTCGTTGTATTTGGTACAACGACTGCAGCACCATATCCTCCATAACCACCATATCCCCATCCAGCACCATAGCGATATCCATCATACCCAATCACTTGATAATCAGTACGAATATCAGACATCTGAATAACATTTACATGAAATACAAAAATCAAATCAGCCTGCTCTTTTTTTACTTCACTATAGTTATTTGCATCTAAAGCACTCTTTATAGCTACTATTATTCTATCATTTATGAGTGTATTATCACCCTCTCTATCTTTATGCACTATCGCATATTTTTTGACAGCAGGAAAGTTAAAACTCATATCGTGGTCAACATCAATTTTAAGTGAAGAGCAGCCTGCAAAACTCAGTAGCAAAAAACTCATTAGTAGGGTAAGTAGTCTCATTTGAGCCTCTCTTTTGTAACATATTTTCCAGATTATACAATAAAAAACATAATTATATTGTATTAAGTATATCTTAGCTAATATACACACAAATGAGAAAAGGGAGAATTTTATCATGAAACATATAACTATACTTTTTCTACTTGCTGGGGTACTCTTTGCAAAGATTCCTGATGTAGTACCAGTGAGTTGGCTTGAAACACATTATAATGATAAAAATCTTGTCATTATAGATGTTAGAGATAAAGAGATCTATAGAGAGGGGCATCTTAAAAACGCAGTAAATATTCCTGTCTTTGAAGCACTTTTTTATGGGGAGACTATGATTATTCCACCACTCTCAAAACTACAAAAACTTTTTAGTAAAGCAGGTATAGATGCACAGAGTGAAATAGTTGTTTACGGTGCTACGAACCCTATCTGGGCAGCTCGATTTTACTGGATAAGTAAAGTACTCGGTGCCGATAATGTTGGCATACTTAAAGTTAGTTTTGGTAACTGGGAGGCGGATAAACTACCTATAACAGCAGGAGAGTACACCCCACCATACAAAAACTTTACCCTAAAAATAAACAATAATTTTTTAAAAACAAAACTAGATGTTCTTACATCACTTAAGAGTGCTCATATAGTTGATGGAAGACCTTTAGAGTTCTATATAGGGGAAAAATCTCATGCAAAAAGATATGGACATATTGCAAACGCTATCAATCTTCCAGGGAGTTTGACATATGTTACAAAGGGAGAGAAGAGTTCTATTAAAGATTTTGAGGCACTCAAGGGACTATACAAAGATTTAGATCCTAAAAAAGAGGTTATTTTGTATTGTGAAGATGGTGCTGATGCTGCAATGAACTTTCTTGTACTGAGAAAACTCGGTTACAATGTTTCAGTCTATGATGGCTCTTGGCTAGAGTGGGGAAATGATGAGCATCTTCCTATTGAAAAAGGGTATCAAAAAGAGTAGTTTATGAAAACATCAGTTTATAAAGGTTCCATACAGAAAAAATTTATTAAAGCTATATTTTTACTTATCTCATTTATAGTTTTATGTGGCTATACTTTTTTTATAAGTTGGTACATTTATAAACAAAAAGAGGATAGAAAATACCTCGCACAGAGTATAACGAAAGTTTTATCACAAGACTTCGTACGTCTCATTCTTCTTGATGACATCAATACAGCAACAGATATCACAACCAAACTACAAGCACTTACAAAGGTGCAAACTGTTCTACTTTATGATGAAGAAAAAAGAGAGATTTTCAAGTATAGTGCAGCAGCAGAACTTTCACAAGAAAATATCTTTAAAACATCTACTGAAATACTCTATCGTGGAACGAGCTATGGTGCTCTCTACTTTGAACTCAGAGTAGAGTCTCTCGCAGAAATATTAGAGGATGATTTTATCTATCTTTTAGCCATTCTCTTTCTCTTTTTGACAATCTCCTATCTACTTGTAAAACTCTATGCAGATAAATTTACAAAACCAATTCTCTATCTTGTAAACTTTTTAGAAAAAGTTGAGATAAATGATACATTAACACACTACCATGTAAAAATAACAGATGATGATGAGTTTGGAAAACTCTATGAGGAGATAAATTTTCTCTTTACAAAACTTGTTGATTTTCTAAAACAAAAAAAGCGTGCAGAAGAGCAACTCGCCATCTCTACACAGTATGATCCACTTACTGGTTTTTATAACAAAAATGGCTTCATTAATGCACTTACTCAATTACTAAAAAATGACTCTTCTCACTTTAATGTTATGTTCTATATCAAACTAACAAACTTAAAATCGATTAATCATGCATATGGATACAACTACGGTGATTTAGTACTTAAAGAGTTTGCACGAAGTATTCAAGAAAATTTTCAAGATAGTGATCTACATGCTCGTATGGGTATGGGTGATTTTATTTTATACTATAAAAATAGAAAACATAACAAAAAACTAGTACTTGATGAAGCACAAAATATTGCAGATGCACTCCTTGGATTACTGACAAAAACTTTTCAGATAGAAGATAGACTAATAAAAACAGAAGCACATATAGGCATCGATATATCCAGAGGTGAAAAAGATCCACTAAAAGTACTTAGACATACAAACATAGCACTTGAGATCGGAAGAAAAAAACATCAAGAGATTGTCTACTTTGATGCTATAAATGAGAATGACGAGAGAGATATCTTAAATGTATCTGAAGGTTTATTAGTCGCTATAAAAGAGAATCAGCTAGAACTTTTCTACCAACTACAGTATAATGCATCCAAAGAGATTATTGGAGCAGAGGCTCTCATTCGCTGGAACCATCCAAAATTTGGGCTACTGACTCCCTATAAGTTTATTCCTATTGCAGAACGTACTGATTTAATTGTAGATATAGGAGAGTGGGTTTTAGATGCAGCCTGCAAACAACTAGCACTCTGGCAAAAAGATACAAAAACTGCCGCATGGGTTCTAGCAGTTAATGTTAGTGTAAAACAGTTTAATAAAGCAAATTTTACTCAGAGCGTTAAACAACTAATATTAAAATATAAAATTAATCCTAAAAAACTAAAACTTGAACTCCTTGAAACACTTTTTATAGAGGATCAAGAGAGCGTCTCTAAAAAGATGCAAGCACTCAAAGCACTACATATACAGCTCTCTTTAGATGATTTTGGAACAGGATACTCATCACTACAGTATCTCAAAAACTTCCCTCTCAATCAGATCAAAATAGATCAATCATTTATCATGAATATGTTTAACAATGAAAAGGATATCTACATCATTAAATCTATCATCTACCTTGGCTCTCTTTTAAAAATAGATATTATAGCAGAAGGTGTGGAGGAGAGAGAGCACTATGAAAAACTCAAAGAGATAGGTTGTCAATATTTTCAAGGATACTATTTTGCAAAACCTAAAAGTATTAAGGAGCTGGAGTTTTAATCTCTAATCAAACTATTACCTTTTTTTCAGTATAATTTGAGTAATTTTTTCTATGGATTTTATATGATAAACTATCAAGCTATTAAGCCCCTACTTTTCAAACTACAACCCGAGACTGCACACCATGTTGCCGAGACTGTTCTTCGTTTACCAAATATCTCTCAAATTCCTTTTAACCCATTTTTAGAGTCACATTTCATCAATGATCCTATCTTAAACCAAGAGATCTTTGGCCGTACATTTTTAAACCCTGTAGGTCTTGGAGCTGGTTTTGATAAAAATGCAACAATGATTCGTGGGATTCAAATCTTAGGATTTGGTTTTACTGAGATTGGGACTGTAACTCCAAAAGCACAAGCAGGAAACCCTAAACCCCGAATGTTTCGACATATTGAAGAGGAGAGTATACAAAATGCGATGGGCTTTAACAATGATGGTGCATACAAAGTTGTACAGAAGTTAAAAGAGCGTTTTCCATTTACAACTCCTATTGGTGTAAATATAGGAAAAAATAAAATCACTCCTGAAAAAGAGGCAATCAGCGACTATACACATCTTATAAAAACTTTTGATGGGCTAGGAGATTATTTTGTTATAAATATCTCTTCACCAAATACTCCAGGACTTCGTGATTTACAAAATGAAGCGTTTATCTCTACACTTTTCAAAGAGGCTAAAGCACTCACAAATATGCCAATTTTACTAAAAATTGCACCAGATATGGAGATAGAGGATGCTGTTGCCCTTACAAAGATGGCAGTAGAAAAAGGTGCTGATGGTATCATCGCAACAAACACTACTATAGACTACTCACTCGTCAAACATCCAAAAACAATCGGTGGACTCAGTGGTGCAGTTCTTAAAGAGAAGAGTTTTAAAATCTTCGAAGCTATTGCAAAAGAGCTCTACGGAAAAACAATACTTATCTCTGTAGGTGGGATTGACTCTGCACAAGAGGCTTACAAACGCATCAAAGCTGGTGCATCCCTTGTTCAGATACTTAGTGGTATCGTTTTTCACGGGCCAGATATGATTATGAATATAAACAAAGAACTTATAGAGCTTCTTAAAGCTGATGGTTATAGCAATATTACAGAAGCTATTGGTGCGGATAGAAAGTAGATGAAAATACTCCCTAGCCTACTTCTTAGTACAACACTACTCTTTGGAGCCTCAGCGTTTATAGAGTATAAAACGCCAACAGCAAAGAAAAACTTAACAAAAAAAAGCGAGACAATTATGCCTTCACCACTTCCAAGTTTTGAGACAAAAACATTAAAAAATGGACTTCAAGTAGTCGTTATTCCACTTCACAATGAGACCAATGTAATAAGTACAGATATTTTCTACAAAGTGGGAAGTCGCAATGAAGTAATGGGAAAAACAGGCATAGCACATATGCTTGAACATATGAATTTTAAAAGTACAAAAAATCTTCCTGCAGGTGAATTTGACAAACAGGTTAAAAGTATAGGAGGCATTAACAATGCTTCTACTTCATTTGACTATACACACTACTATATAAAATCAAGCACAGATAATCTTAAAACTTCTATAAACCTCTATGCAGAGTTGATGCAAAATCTCAACCTTAAAGATGCAGAGTTTCAACCAGAGAGAGATGTCGTGACAGAAGAGCGCCGTTGGAGAACAGATAACTCTCCACTTGGTTATCTCTACTTTAGACTCTTTAACAATGCCTATCTCTATCACCCTTACCACTGGACACCTATTGGATTTATGAATGACATTAGAAACTGGAGTATAGATGACATTCGAGCATTTCATAAAACATACTACCAACCAAATAATGCTATCTTAGTAGTAACAGGCGATGTAGTCCCTAAAGAGGTCTTTAAACGTGCAAAAAAAGCATTTGGTAGTATTAAAAATCATGGGAAAATTCCAACAGTAAAGTTTGTTGAACCAGAGCAAGATGGAGCAAAACGTGTAGTGATTCATAAAGAGAGTGAAGTAGAACTTCTCGCTATCACTTTTCACATACCTGACTTCAAAGATAAAGATCAAGTGACACTTAGTGTTATGAGTGAAATTCTATTTTCAGGAAAAAGTTCAAGACTCTATAGAGATCTCATCGAGAAAAAAAGAATGGTAAATAGTGTCTATGCTTACAATATGGAAAACATTGACCCTGGTCTTTTTATATTTATGGCAACATGTAACCCTGGTGTAAAAGCTGAAGATGTGGAAAAAGAGATCATAGCACAGATAGAACTTATGAAAGAGACAAAAGTTACTAAAAAAGAGTTAGAAAAAGTAAAAACAAACACAAAATCTGACTTCATCTACTCTCTTGAGAGTGCAACTAGTGTCGCAAACCTCTATGGAAGCTATCTTGTTCGTGGAGATATAAGCCCACTTATGAGTTACGAAGAGGATGTTGAAAAAGTTACTGCAAAAAAGATTCAAACTGCAGCAAAA
>Ga0256827_10001433_pt1 | contig 15246 bp, 10 predicted proteins | sample CV84metaG_FD_185977 | JGI IMG/M metagenome (GOLD analysis project Ga0256827, IMG submission 185977) | Hydrothermal vent microbial communities from East Pacific Rise, Pacific Ocean - CV84 | ecosystem: Environmental > Aquatic > Marine > Hydrothermal vents | place: Pacific Ocean: East Pacific Rise... | reverse complement strand
CATTGGTGTTAGTATAGTATTAAATGCATGTGGCGGTGGCGGTGCAAAGGAACCTCAAGATGATCCTTATGAAGGCTATAAAACAGCATTAAGTGGTGTAGTCTATGAAGATAGTAATAACAATAGTAAAAAAGATGAAAATGAAAAAGGTCAAGATAACATTGAACTTACTATCGTTGATGCAAAAGGTACGGAATATAAAGTACATACTGGATTGGATGGAGAGTATCATATTCAAGGTATTAACCCAGGTGAAGCAACGATATCTCTCAATAAAGCAACATTACCAAGTGATTTTACTTTAGTAAATGAAGAGAATGAGATTGAAATTACTCTTGAAGAGAACAAAGATACTTCTATCCCTGCATTTGGATATAAATTGAAACAAGAAGCAGAACCAGAATTAGAAAAAGGACATTTAATTGGACGTATTTTTCAAGATTTTGATGAAAGTTATGATTATAGTCTAGGAGAAAAAGGTATTGAAGGTGTTGATGTTACTCTTTTAGATGTAAATGGTGATATGCATCAAGTAAAGACAGATAAAGAAGGAAATTATATTTTTGAGAATATGCTTGTTGGTGCGGCAACCATTAGTATCAATGATGATGAAATTAAAAATGGTTTGAAACCTTCAGTAAGTAATAGAGAAGGTCGTAGTACACAGGATTTTATAAAAGATAAAAACCTTACTATTATAATAGTAAAAAGTAAAAGAACGCAAGCTGAAGATATAGGCTTTTTCTCATATACAGATGAATTAGGTATTGTTGCTGGAACAATATTTTTTGACACAAATGATAATGGGAAATATGATAATACGGATCAACGCTTAGAAAATATTTCTGTTACAGTCAGAGATGTGAATGGTGTTATTCACTCTGCAGTAAGTCGAACTGAAAAAGGGCATGTAGCATTTAAAGGAACCTATCAAGTAGCGGTACCTCCTGGTGAAGTAACGATAATTGTAGATCAAAATGATCCTGATTTACCGGAGTATAGTACAATAATTGGATATAACCCTGATACTGCAACAGCTAAACCTGGAGAGAAAATCTTTGCAGGAGGATTTGGATTCAAAAAGTAATATGATATCGTATAAAAAAGACAAGTTTTTTTTATACGATTTTCTTAAATGTAGTCCTAACTTATTTTCATTCTCTCGAGTGAAAATGTATACATTAATTTAAACTTCGAAGATAGTCTCAATTTTTTTATATCTAATATTACAATATGTTGGTATTGCAAGGGCATTCCCCTTGGCATGTACCTTACTGGAGGAGAAGTACATTGGAGATATTTGGTTATAATAGTTCACTTTAAAATAGGAAAAAAAATGAACCGAAACAACCTTTACTTTGTATTCTTTGCCAGTATGAGTATATTATTCTCTTCTTGTGGAGGTGGAGATAAGCATACTACAAATGCCAAACTTCTTTTCAAGTCAGGTTTTGAAGAGGGGGTTTACCTTGATAAGCCTTATGCTGATGAGGGAGGGGTCTGGTATCAGGACATTAAGGGTTCTGATGTAGAAGGTTTTTCCTTCCCCATAAATATTTGGGAGACAAAAGGTATTTTTCAAGTACTTGTTGACAGTGAAGTGAATGCAAGTGCGTATATTCAAAATAAGATCATCACAACAAAAGGACATGATGGGATGCAAACTAGAGTACTCTCCTCTCACATCTTGAAGTCAGATAAATCTTGGACACAAGATCCGTATATTTTGATGGATGCAAAAGAAGATGGTGACTTGTATGTGAGTTATTGGCTCAAGTTACCAAAAGATCTATTAAGTGTTTTAGGAGATGGAAGCAATGATGATGGTTGGTGTACTTTCTTTGAATGGAAAACATCGGATGATTACAGGATAGCTGCATATGTGTACATAGAAGATGATACGCCTTATTGGTATGTGCACGGTGATAATGTAGCAAATCAAAAAATAAAAGTTCCTTATGATGAGTATTGGTTCAGAGAAAACAAAGCTGTAGCTGTGCCTGAAGGAGAGTGGTTTAAGGTAGAGTTCTTTTGGCATAGAAGTACAGGAAAAGATGGACGGTTCTGGTGGGCTGTCGATGGGAATGTGATTGTTGACTATCATGGAGCCAATAAGATCAAAGAATCTATAGATAGGATCATGCTTTTTACTGTGTATGCAGAGAAATACCCACTTAGACAACTTGTAGATGATGTAGAGATATGGGATGGATTTCCATGTGGAGAGGGGAAGAGCTGTTATGGTAAAGAGTAATGAAGAGGTAACATTCAAGTAAGCTTCAATAGATATACTCTTCTTTAAATTGGGATAATACTATATGATATTTTTGTATAATACTTTTACTTACGTTTGGGGAAAGAGGTAGGATGAAATATAAAGTGGGATGGATAGGGCTGCTTGTATGTATGACATATGTGGGTGCCGTAGAAGTAACAGACGTGAATAGCACGCAACAAGTAGTAAAGAATATAGAACAGACTTCAAAAAAATCTTCTCAAAAATATACATCCAATTTAGACCTTTTAAATGAAGATATACCTCAAAGGGTACATGTAAAAAACCCTGATCCTCAAAATACCTTAGCGTTAGAAGACGAACACTATCTTCAAATATGTAGGGAAGATATGAATGATACACGACTTCCTGAGCTTACACTGGAACTTGCTCAAAAACATATGGATGCAAAAGAGTATCTGATAGCAGAGTTCTATGTGAAGTTGTATATACGTGATTATGCTTTTGGCAAAGCGTTGAACAAGGCATGGTATATAAGGATCAAGAGTCTTTTTATGCAATTTCAAAAGAGTCAAAGCCAAGAGGGACTGCTAAAACAGATAGTTGCAGCCAGTCGTTATTTCAGTACGCATTTTCTACAGAGTAACTATAGGGAAGAAGTGGCTTCCATCCTTAAAGCATCTATCGGTATAGCCAAAGAACGAAATGAAGAGATAGCCTCCTACTATGAAAGTGCAGGGAAGAAAAAAGCTGCAGCTTACTACCGTGAAAAAAACAAGTATTTAGAAGCAGGAGGGTATTAGTGGATACATTTATCATTGTGATGATCTTGGTCTTTTTACTGGTGATCGTTTTGATCTTTTTAGATAAAAGAAATAGAAAACTTTCAGATACGATTTCTGTATTGGAACAGGTAGTCGAGAAAAAAGATGAGAGTATAGAATACCTTAAAAATACACATGAGACTTCCATACAGGCTATAGAAAAAGAAAAAATTCAAGCTCTAAAAATAGAAGAGCAAATAGAATGCATTGCTGAGTTTGAAATAGAAAAACATTCTTTGAAAGAGAGTCTACAGCAAAAAGAGGAGACCTTGATTCACATTGAAGGAGCCCACAAAAAAGTGATAGAAGAGGTTACCGAAAAGATATTTGTATTAGATAAGGGTATCGTGATAAAAGAAGAAGCGATTAAGGAGCTTCAGACAAAGTATAAAAATAGCGTAGATGAAGTTGCGGGTAAAAATAGTCTGATAGAAGTATTGGAAAAAACATTCAGGGAACAAGAAGCGAAGCAGCAACAGCACAGAGATATATTTGAAAAAAAGCTAGAAGAGAAAGAGATAGTATTATTACAGCTTGAAGAGGCACATAAAGAGGTGATAGAAGAGGTGACTCAAAAGATCTTTACCCTTGAGAAGAGCATCGCTCAAAAAGAAGATGCTATCGTTAGCTTTGAAGAGAGGTATAAGGAACTTGAGAGAAAAAGTCAAAAAGAGACAGTACATCTACATCAGACAATAAGAGAAGAGAAAGATAAACTTTCAACATTAGAGGTGATGCATAAGAATAATGCAGAAGCTACAGCACTGAAGCAAAAAACTTTAGAAGAGATGGTGGAGAATAAGCAGAGTGAGATAGAAGAGCTTAAACGACTTTCACATCGGTATGAAGAACAAACGCAGGAGGAGATAGAAAAGCTTCAAGAAGCCCTTAACAAGGAGGAGAAACAGGTAGTGACACTCCAAAGTATGCATACCCAAGCAGAGGAAGAAGCTGTACAGAAACAGAGTATTTTAGAATCGCGTATCTCAGAGAAAGAGCATCTGATCTTAACACTTGATAAAGAGATGAAAGAGCAGATAGATAGGCTAGAAAAAAGCCTGCATGAGAGAGACAAAGAGGTCGTTACACTTAGAGATGCATACGAAATATTGGAAATGCAAAATCAAGAGACGATCACCCAACTGCATCAAGACCTTAGTGCAGATAAAAAGAAGCTCACAGCACTTGAAGAGACATATACCCAGACAACAAAAGAAGCTGATGAGAAAAAAACTGACTTTGAGGGGATCATCCAAGACAGAGATAGAGACATCAGTGAACTTCATAGTGAACTTGAAACATTGCAAAAGTACACGACAGAAGAAAAAGAAGCTTTAGAGAAGATGCTTGAAGGAAAGGAAGAGACATTGACACTCTTTAAATCTGAGCATGAGATCATGATGCAGGAAAAGCAGGAAAAACTGGATCAACAAACTACAATCTTGGAAGAAGAGAAAAAGAACTTTACGCTACTTAAAAGAGAACATCATGAAGTTGTAGAAGAAGCTAAAGAGAAAGTGTCTGATTTTGAAGAGACTCTCACGCATAAAGAGCAGAAAATCAATACGCTTAATGAAGAAAAGCAGAAACTAGAAGCGGAAATGCGTGATAAAATAGATGCTTTAATGCAGTTGGTAGAAGAGAAGAACACAAATCTTGTACAGCGTAAAGAATCATATGAAGCGTTAGAAAATAGACAGAAGATAGATAATGAGAAACATAGCCAAGAGCTTGATAAAGTGAACAAAGTATTAATGGTACTCACGGCAACACATGAAAGTACAGTTGAAGAAGCAGAGATGACAGCACTTGAATTGGAAGCATATTTGGAAGAGAAAGAGCAGAAGATGAAGCTCTTGGAAGAAGAGAAGAAAAACCTTCATAATAGTATAAAAGAGAAAGAAGAGAAGATTGTTTCTATGGCATTCGTACATGATAATTATGTAGATAAGAAAAAAGAAGAGATCGTTCAGCTTGAGGATGAGGCAGTACAACTTAAACACAGTATAGCAGAAGAGAAAGAACGTTTTACTGCATTGGATAACGTGCATGAAGCAACAGTTGAAAAGGCTAAAGAGATACAAGATACATTAGAAGAGACGCTCAAACAAAAAGAAGAAGAGATCGCCAGGTTACAAAGCACTACAGAGGTACTCAAAGAGCAGAGTAGTACAAAAATAGAGGCACTGGAAAAGCTTATAGCAGGTAAAGATGAGATGATGGACTCCTTTAAGTCGGAACATGGGCTTATGATGAATGAGATGCAAGAAGAGATCGCTAAGCTTAACCAAGCGATCGTAGAGGAAGATGAGCAGCTTGAACGACTTAGAGCAACACATGCAGAAACGTCACACGTAGCCCAAATGGAAGAAGATGCACTTCGCGAGATGGTGCAGAACAAAGATGATGCTCTTTTAGAGTTGGAACAAAGGTACCAAACATTAGAAGAGAAAACAGGACTAAAGATAGATGCTCTTGAGAAACATGTGGTAGAAAAAGATAAAAATATCACGGCTTTAAAAAATGAATATCAGCTAGAGAGAAAAAAGAAAGAAGAAGAGATAGAAGGGTTATATGTAGAGCATATGAACGTAAGAGAAGAAGCAAATGAGAAACAGACAGTGTTAGAAGAGAGGGTTAAAACAAAAAATTTAGAGATCGAAAAACTGGAGAAGGCTTCTGCGTTGTTGGAAAAAAGAAGTCATGAAGAACTCGAAGCTTTAAATATGACACTTATGACAAAAGAAGAGATGCTTGATACGGTGAAGTCTGAGTATGTCACCATGAAACAAGAGAGTCAAAAATCATTGAAATCACTTCAAGAAAAGATTAATAGTGAAAAAGAGAAGTTGCTAAAAGAGGAAAGAATAGCTGTGGATCATGCGAAAAAAGCAGAAGAGAAAGAGCATTTATGGGAGGCTTCCATAAAAGATAAAAGTAATGCAATAGCAATGTTACAGCAAAAATTGAATCTCATACAAGATACGTTGGATCAAAAAGAGAAAATGATCGGTGGATTGAAGTTAGAACATGTGACTGTAATGGAGACAATGAAAGACGAGATCATACAGCTGGATAAGCAGGTCACTCAAGAAAAAGAACACGTTGTTGTGTTGGAAGAGGAGCATGCATCATACATAAAAGAGGCTAAGCAAAAAGAAGAAGAGATTGCTGAGTTGAAAATGATGTATCAAAACAGTTTGAAAAAAGCCAAGAAGAATGTACTTTATTTAAAACAAATGTTAGAGTCAAAAGAGGAGACTATTTTAGAGATAAAAGAAGCACAAAATCATATGGAAGGATTCTCTTTACGTTTGGAAGTGATCCGACTCGCTGAAAAAGGAATGAGTAAGAAAAAAATATCTAAAAAGCTAGATATGCCTCTCAACAAAGTAGAGTTGATCCTTAAGTTCAATCAGATTAAGAAAGAGCAGTATCATACGCTTAAATAATTAGGTTTATTTGATATAATTCCACAAAATTACCCATATATGGACAAATAATGATACAACTTACGAACCTCTCAAAAAGCTTTGGGGGTCAGACCCTTTTTAATGATGTGAATTTTAAAATGCAATCCCAACAGAAAATAGGATTTGTCGGACGAAATGGTTCTGGGAAGTCTACACTTTTTAAGATGATACTTGGGGAAGAGAGTCATGATAGTGGGTCTATTAGTATTCCTAAAAATTACCGTATAGGGACGTTGAAGCAGCATCTTGTTTTTACTGAGCCTACAGTGCGTGAAGAGTGTGCATTGGTACTGCCTGAAGATGAACAGTGGAACTTTTATAAGATAGAAAAGCTTCTTTTTGGACTTGGATTCTCTGAAGCTGACTTAGACAAAGATCCTTTGAGCTTTTCTGGTGGGTATCAGATACGTATTAACTTGGTGAAACTACTTGCAACTGAACCGAATATGCTTTTACTTGATGAGCCTACCAACTACCTAGATATTATCTCTCTTAGATGGCTAAGAGGATTTATAAAAGAGTTTGATGGTGAAGTGATACTCATCACGCATGATAGAGACTTTATGGACTCGGTAACGACACACACGATGGGTGTGCAACGTAAAGGGCTACACATCGTAAGTGGTGATAGCTATAAGTACTACGGTACACTTGAACTGGCAGATGAAACGTATGAGAAGACCAAAGCCAACCAAGATAAAAAGCGTAAAGAGCTTGAAGAGTTTGTGGCACGTAATAAGGCAAGGGCGAGTACCGCTGCACTTGCACAGTCTAAGCAAAAAGAGTTAGACAAGATGGAAGAGATGGATGACTTAAAAACAGATACAAATCTCTCTTTTAACTTTAACTACAAAGATACGCCTGCAAAGATACTTTTTCGTGCAAACGAGCTAGGATTTGGATATAACCCCGAGGAGCCACTTTTTCAAAACATTACTTTTGCGATGGAGAAGGGTAAACGTATCGCCATCATCGGTAAGAATGGTAAGGGTAAATCTACGCTACTTAACTACATAGCAGGTGAGATGAAAGAGCAACACGGTAGTATAGAGTTTCATCCCTCTACAGTATTTGCACACTTTGGTCAAACGAATATTGAGAGACTGAATACTAAGGTGACTATTGTAGAAGAGATAGCTTCAATGAGCAAAGAAGTGGGCATACCTCAAGCACGTAACATCGCTGGGCGTATGATGTTTTCTGGTGAGCTTGGTGACAAGAAGATAGATGTTCTCTCTGGTGGAGAGCGAAGCAGGGTAATGTTAGGGAAGATTATAGCCACACCTGCGAACCTGCTTTTCCTTGATGAACCAACCAACCACCTTGATATGCAGTCTATAGATGCACTTGCCGATGCGATAGATACTTTTGAAGGTTCTCTTATTATGGTTACGCACTCGGAGATGTTGCTTCACCGTTTAGCGGATGCACTCATTATCTTTCATAAGGGTGGGGCTGAGTACTTTGATGGTACGTACGCAGACTTCTTAGAGAAGATAGGCTGGGAAGAGGAAGAAGGGAATGCAAAGCCTAAAAAGAAGAAGCCTAAGATAGACTACAAAGAGCGTAAGAAGCTTCGCAAGGCTGTGACTAAAGAGTGTAATGAAGAACGTAAACAGTATACCAAAGAGATAAAAGAGTGTGAAGAGAAAATAGAAAAGCTTGAAGCTGAAATGGCAGTAAAAAATGAGGTTTTAGAGAAGGCAAGTACCAGTGGTGATAATGATGCCATTATGGAGCACTCGAAAGAAGTAGGGCTTGTACAACAAGAGATAGATGCACTATTTGAACGTCTTGAAATTGCTTCTGAATTGGATGAGGAGATTGTTGCTAAGTATGAGGTGAAATTAGAGGAAATAGATGCGTAGAGTATATATCATAGTTTAGCCATTTTTATCAAATAATTTTATATTTAATTTAAGATGTAATGAAAAAAACGTGAGGCTAAAAACCTAATCAAAGTACGGTATAGTAGTTGTAAAAGAGGGTTTATCTACAAATGGCTGTAAAGAAGTTAAAAAAAGTGTCCCAATTGCTCTAGTTTAAAGACCAAAAGAAATGGTAAATTTAGAGAGATACAACGATATAAATGTCTATCATGTGACAAACAGTTTTCATCAAAAAGAAGACCTAAAAAGCTAGAACAAGTTATCTTCAATAAATACTTCTATCACAAGCAAACACTTAGGCAGTTAGCCGATGAATATCACAGAAGTATTCCATGGGTCAGAAAACAAATATTTGAGTATGAACCTGTATTCAATACCTATAATCCAAGAGAGGTTTTAGTGGTAGCAGATGCTACATTCTTTGGTAAGCGTAGAGATAAGTTTGGTGTGCTTGTATTTAAAGATGTGTGGAGTGGAGATATACTCATATGGAAGTATATAGAGTCAGAAACGATTAAAGATTATATGTATCTAACAAATGAACTTAAAGATAAAAGCTTTAGTGTTAGAGGCGTAGTGATAGATGGCAAGAGAGGCTTGTTTAAGGCGTTTGATGCGTTTCCTGTACAAATGTGTCACTTTCACCAAAAAATGATCGTACAGCGATATATTACACGTCATCCAAAACTAGAAGCTTCTAAGGACTTAAAGAAAATAGTTTCAAGATTAACTTCAACTACAGAGACTAGGTTTATTAATGCACTTGATAGTTGGTATGTAAAACATGAAGAATTTATAAATGAAAAAAGTATTAATCCCTCAACAGGTAAAGAATATTTTACACATAGAAAACTAGTAGCTGCATACAGAAGTTTAAGAAGAAATTTACCTTATCTTTTTACTTACAAAAACTACCCAGAATTAAAGATGCTAAACACTACAAATTCATTAGATGGTGGAGTATTCTCTCAGCTTAAAAAACTTACAAAAATACACCAAGGAATTACTAAGAGTTTGAAGTCTAAATTGATTGATGATTATCTGGTAAGTTATAACAAAAAACTATAATTTAGCCTCACAGATTTTTCATTACATCTAATTTAATGATGATATACTAAAATATAATGAAGTTAAAAAAATTACTTAACTCCCCATGGATGATTTTAGTAATAAGCTGTTCTTTGGGGATATTTGCTTATATTGCAAACATAAATGTATCAGAAGCAAGTCCTGACATACCAAATCTAAGAAGTTCTGGTATTTTATATATCTGGGTTACAGGATTGCATTATGCACTTGTTTCCACAATGACGGTAGTTTATTTTTTTATATTTTGGGGGATAATCTATGGGGTATATTTTCTATTAATAATAATTGAGAAATATAGAAATGGTTAATTGAAATAAATCTTTATTTTTTACTACTTATTTCACTCAAATAATAGTCTGTATTACATGCCACCTCAAAAGAGAAGAGGATAAGGTTGAAACCTATAATGACTTATGATTATCCTCATGAGAGTGATCCCACACTAATTTTCCTCCACCTAACATATGAAAGTGTAAGTGTCCTACTTCTTGTCCTCCATTTTCACCATTGTTAGTAATGAGTCTGTAGCCTGTTTGGTCTACACCCAGTTTTGTAGCTACTTTTTGTGCAAAAGTGGTAAGTCCCGCCATGGTTTCTGGGCTAACATCTTGGAAACAATTTACATGCTGTTTAGGAATGATAAGTACGTGGATAGGTGCCTTTGGATAGAGGTCATGAAAGGCTAAGAAATTATCGTTTTCTGCTACGGTGTTGTTAGGAATCTCTTTGTTTACTATTTTACAAAATATGCACATAATTGTGTCCTTTATAATGATTTATTTCTTTAATTATAACACAGAAAATAGCCAATAAATCACCTTATTAGCAACTTTTAGATAAAATCACGGTTATTACTAAAGTCATATAGAGGTTTTATGAAAGAATTAGAAGAGAAGATTGTTCAAGCTGACAGTCTTGAAATATTAGAAAAAGTACGTGTAGAGCTTTTTGGTAAGAAGGGTGTTTTGGCAGCCCAGTTTGCTAAGATGAAAGATGTACCAGGTCCGGAGAAAAAGGCATTTGCTGAGGGACTGAACAAAAACAAAGCTGCATTGCAAGCAAGTTTTGATATCCGTTATGAAGTGCTGAAAGCTGAAGAAATAGAGAGAGTGCTTAAGTCTGAAGCAATCGATGTATCGCTTTATGGGACACTTGCTCAAAAAGGTGCGTTGCATCCGGTAATGGAAACGATGGATAAAATCATCGACTATTTTGTGGCGTTGAACTTTGCAGTAGAGAGCGGTCCGATGGTTGAGGATGATTTCCATAACTTTGAAGCGTTGAACCTTCCTAAGTATCATCCTGCCCGTGATATGCAAGATACATTCTACTTTAAAGATAGCGGGTTGCTACGTACACATACGTCACCGGTACAGATACGTACGATGCTTGAGACAAAACCTCCTATTCGTATGATCGCACCGGGTACAGTGTTTAGAAGAGATTATGATTTAACACATACACCGATGTTCCATCAGGTAGAGGGGCTTGTGGTAGATGACAAAGGTAAAGTAAGTTTTGCGAACCTCAAGTCTATTTTGACAGATTTCCTTCAATATATGTTTGGTGATGTAGAGGTGCGTTTTAGACCGAGTTTCTTCCCATTCACCGAGCCTTCGGCTGAAGTAGACATAAGTTGTATCTTCTGTGAAGGGAAGGGGTGTCGTGTCTGTTCCCATACAGGTTGGCTGGAAGTACTTGGCTGTGGGATCGTTGATCCGAATGTTTTTAAAGCAGTTGGATATGAAGATGTGAGTGGTTATGCCTTTGGTTTGGGTGTAGAGCGTTTTGCAATGTTGATGCATAAGATACCGGACTTAAGAAGTCTGTTTGAGGGAGATATAAGATTGTTGGAGCAGTTTAGATGATAGTAACTAGAAATTGGTTAAATGAATTTATAGACCTTGGGTCTGTGTCTAATGATAAGCTGTATGAGACGTTTAACAGTATCGGTCTTGAAGTGGATAGTATCAATGAGATCAAAATTGCCCAAAAAGTAGTTATTGGGAAAATACTCTCTTGTGAAAAGCATCCTGATGCTGATAAGCTAAATGTGTGTCAGATCGATGTGGGTACGGGAACAAGACAGATCGTCTGTGGTGCTGCGAATGTTGTAGATGCCGAGTATGTAGCAGTAGCCACCATAGGTGCTGTGCTTCCGGGTGATTTTGAGATCAAACATGCCAAACTCCGTGGAGTAGAGAGTGAAGGAATGGTCTGTGCCTCTTCTGAGCTTGGTCTGCCTGATACAGGTAAAGGGATCATGATCCTTGATACGAGTATCGGTGAACTGGAAGTTGGACGTGAATTTGGCTCTTACGAAAAAGTAGCAGATACGATCATAGAGCTTGAATTGACTGCTAACCGTGGTGACTGTCTCTCTATATACGGTGTAGCAAGAGACCTGAGTGCTGCACTTGACTTGGAAATGAAGCCGTTTGAATACAAGCAGGTAGAGAAGATGAAGCTTGGTATCGCGAGAGAGGCAGAACTTCACACAGAAGGTGATATTACAGCAGATCTGCACTATAAACTGGCAACAGTGGAAGTATATGAAAATAATTTTCTCATCCAGTTGCGTTTAGCTATGGTTGGTGTAGAGGCAGAAGGTAAGCTGGCTTCTATGTTGGCATATGCCACCCATACAACAGGAGTGATATTACGTGCTTATGACAGTAATATATTCCGTAATGAAGAGCAGAAGGTTGTAGTTAAACCTACAGCAGTCTCAGAGGGGATCATTGAAATACGCAACCATAAATCACTGAGTGTGATCGGTGTAAATCAAGAAGAAAAAGTAATCGCTACAGATAAGACAGAAATACTTTTATTTGAAGCAAGTTATATCAACCCAGATCTTCTGGTTGAAGCAGTAGCATCAACAAAGCTGATAACAGATGATCTTTATTATAAAACATCAAGAGGGAGTAACCCTGATCTGACTTTTGGTCTGGCTTTTCTATCTTCACTGCTTGATAGTTATAGTACTATTAACTGTTATGAGGGTTCATTGAACGTAGATGTAGACAGAGAGCATGAGACTGTAGGTGTTTCAGCACGTGAGATATCATCTATTGTCGGTATGGATGTAGAACTTGGAAGGATTGCAACGATCTTGCAGAAACTTGGATTTGGGATCACCTCTATGGGAGATGATGCTATTGCGGCTGTGGTACCACTCTTTAGACATGATATTAAGCATATTCAAGATATCGCAGAAGAGATCGTCCGTATTATCGGGATCAATAACATTGAAGCAAAACCTTTGGCATTTGTAGAGAAGAGTCGTCTCAATAATACGACTGACAGATATAAAGCAAAAAAATCATTTAAGAATCGTGCAGTAGGAGGAGGGTTCTATGAGAATGTTTCTTATATCTTCTCCCAAAGAGCCGATCTGGGAAAATATGGTTTTTCTGTAGTAGAAGAAGCACTTGATCTTGTAAATCCGATCGCGGAAGAGCTCAATACACTTAGAAGTACCATTTTAGTGAATCTTCTTAACGCTGTGAAGCGTAATGTAAGTTATACACAAAAGTCTATTCCTCTTTTTGAGATCGGTGCAGTATTTGGTAGTAAAAGAGAGCAAAGGGAAGTGCTTTCTTTTGTTTTCTCTGGACAAATCAGTACGGAGAATATAAGTAATTCAGGAAAGCCGAAAATGATAGATTTTTCTACATTTACCCAAAAAATAGGGGCAGTGGTAGGAAATTTTGAATTAGTACCTTGTAGTTACGAGAATGGATTGATTCACCCTTACCAATCTGCTGATATCATGATAGAGGGAAAAGTATGTGGTTTTATGACAAAATTGCATCCTACTGTACAGGAAGCTTATGGTATTCCCGAAACATTCCTTGCAGAATTAGATTTTGATGCTTTGCTTCCTGAGCATATTAATGCAAAACCTATCTCTAAATTTCAAGGGGTCTATAAAGATCTTTCTGTTGTGATAGATAAATCTATGAGTTACTATGAAGTAGCTAAAGTACTTAATGGGCTAGAGCTATCTATGTTAAAGGATAGTTATCCTGTGGATATTTATGAAGATGAAAAACTGGGAGATAAAAAATCTCTCACCATACGTTTTTTCATTCAATCTATGGAAAAAACATTGGAAGAGAGTGATATTGAAATCGTAATGAATAGTATCATGGCTACACTTGAAAAAGAGTGTAGTGCAGAATTGAGATAAGATGAAAATAGAGTTAGCATCAAGTTACGGATTCTGTTTCGGTGTCAAAAGAGCCATTAAAATAGCAGAAGAGCACCAAGGGTCTGTAACCTATGGTCCACTCATTCATAATAAAGATGAGATCAACCGTCTTCAAGATGGTTTTGGGATTGGTATTGCAAGAAGTATTGATGATGTTAACAAAGATGATGCAGTGGTAATACGTACACACGGTATCCCTAAAGATGAACTTTCACAGCTTACAGCTCAGGATAATGAGATCATTGATGCAACCTGTCCTTATGTAACAACACCCCAAAATATTGTAGCTAAGATGAGTCAAGAGGGGTATAGTATTGTGATCTTCGGTGACAAGAATCATCCTGAAATTAAAGGGGTGGTCAGTTATGCTAAAGATCTTAGAAATGCCTTTATTGTAGAAGATGAACAGGCATTAGAAGGACTACCGATACTCTCCAAGGTAGCTTTGGTCGCACAAACCACAAGAAAGCCTGAAGATTTTCTGAAGATTGTTAATGCACTTATACTTAACCATAAAGAAGTAAGGGTATTTAATACGATCTGTAACGCAACATTTGAAAACCAGGATGCTGCTGCCGTGCTTGCGAAAGATGCTGATGTGATGATTGTTATAGGAGGAAAACACTCTTCCAATACCAAACAGTTACACTCCATATGTAAGGGTTATTGTGAAGATAGTTATCTCATAGAGAATGAGACTGAACTTGACTCTACATGGTTTGAAGGTAAAGTACTTTGTGGTATCTCTGCGGGTGCTTCGACACCTGACTGGATCGTACAGAATGTGATTGATAAGATCCAAGAGATGATCAGGTAGTCATAGATGAATCAATTCACATTGAAGCCTATACAAAAAGTAGAAGGAGAGGTAAATCTGCCCGGTTCAAAAAGTCTTTCAAACAGAGCTTTGCTCCTTGCTGCATTAGCAAAAGGTACAACGAAGATCACGAACCTTTTGGAGAGTGATGACACCCGACATATGCTGGGTGCATTGAAGCAACTGGGTATCCAGTATGCACTCTCAGATGATAAAACAGTATGTACCATTACAGGTAACGGCGGAGCTATCTCCTGTGAAAAATCTCAGGAACTCTTTTTGGGAAATGCGGGGACAGCCATGCGTCCACTTTGTGCAGCACTCTGTCTAGGTAAGGGCTCTTATATGCTTACAGGTGAACCCCGTATGAAAGAGAGACCTATCGGACATTTGGTAGATGCCTTGAGACAAGCGGGTGCAAAGATCACCTATCAAGAGACTGAGGGGTACCCGCCTATTCAAATAGAAGCCGATGGATTGCATGGTGGAAATGTAGAGATAGACGGTGCGATCTCCAGTCAATTCCTTACTGCATTGCTGATGGCAGCACCTTTGGCAAAAGAGGATATGCATATTACAATCATAGGAGAGCTTGTCTCTAAACCTTATATTGATATTACGCTGGATATTATGAAAACCTTTGGAGTTGAAGTAGTCAATGATGAGTATAAACAGTTTCATATACAAGGGGGACAGCACTAC
>Ga0256827_10001432_pt1 | contig 15248 bp, 13 predicted proteins | sample CV84metaG_FD_185977 | JGI IMG/M metagenome (GOLD analysis project Ga0256827, IMG submission 185977) | Hydrothermal vent microbial communities from East Pacific Rise, Pacific Ocean - CV84 | ecosystem: Environmental > Aquatic > Marine > Hydrothermal vents | place: Pacific Ocean: East Pacific Rise... | reverse complement strand
TCCCCATATTTGCTCTTTTATACATTGGATAACTTGTAATATCTTGTTCATTATAGAATACTTGTCCTGATTCAGGCTTTACTATCCCTGTAATCATATAGAAAGTCGTAGTTTTTCCTGCTCCATTAGGTCCTAATAGCCCTACAATTTCACCTTTATGTACTTCTAAACTTATTTTATTTACAACTCTACGTTTTTTATAACTTTTACATAAATCTTGAGCAATTATACTCTTCAAACTTGCACCTCCTACTTATAGTCCATCCTCACATTTCCTTTTGCTTTCAAAATCCCTGTTTTCATATGATATTCTGTATAATCAGCCTCTATATGATTTTCTGCTGTATCGGCTACTACATTTTCCCTTAAAATAGCTATTTGCTCTTTATTTAAGATTCTTCCTTTATCCGAGGTTGCTACTGTGACTTTTCCCTCTTCATCTACATTTTTAAAATCTACATCATTTATTAAAATAGCTACTTCGGTTATCATATTGATATCCAATATCTCAGCCTTAACATCGGTTCTACCTTCTAAATTTAGGTGACTTCCATGACGCCCCAATGCTAATTTTTTTATTAGATCTAACTCTATATAATCTGAATAAAGGGTCATCTCTTGGTATTCATAGATACCATTTTTCTTGATTTCTGCTCTAGATATAGTTAATTCTCCATTTTCATCCTTTACTAAAAATATCTTTGCCGTATCTCCCCTTATTTTTACTGGGTCTTTTTTCTTGGTTTTTTTATCTACATTAAATGCAAGTGCTTTAACATTACCATCTAAATCTATTTGTCTATTCTTTAGATCAGCAAACATAAAGTCCCCATATAGTTTCTCACCTTGAGATGAAACTAACTGAACTTTTGTTCCATCTAGTATTTCACTCTTCATATTTCCCTTTATAGTTTCACCATCTATTATATAGTTTTCATAGTAGATTTTATATTTTTCATCTGAAGATACATCTTCTGTAATAAATGAATACTCTCCTTGAGTACCAACAAACTTCATTGTAGGATTTTCTATTTCTACATCTCCATTTAATTGTGCTACTTCCCTAGCCACAAAGTAATTCACTTCATTACCACGAGCTTTTTTATCCCCACTTACTCCTACAAAGTTTTTAGCAGTCATTCTTTCTTCTTTTGTATAATAAACACCATCATTCATTGTAGCATTTCCATTTTTAGAGTTTATATTTATTTCTCCTGGAATATCTATAATTTCTTTTGCTAAATCATATTTTCCACTATGAGCAGTTAATACAGCATCATTTGTTTTTATCTTTAAATTTCCTCTAATTTCGACATAGCTATTACTATTAAAATCCATAGTATCACCAGTCATTTTTGTCCCTTTTTCATCGACTAAAGATATATCTCTTTCCAATTTTCCAAATCCAGTAATAGAATTATAGGTAAGATTTAATCCTGTCATAGTCTTATCTTCTTTTATAGCTTTTACTTTTCCCTTAGAAAAAAGGTCTCCAGTAGTCATATTATACTCTGCATTTTGTCCATAAAATGTCATTTTATCTTCTGGATTATGAATTGTATAACTACCATTTATCGTAGCTAATTTATTCATATCATCGATATCTATCCTTTGACTTTTTAGCGTTGACCCATTATAAGTTGCCTTCGCATTTCCAATAAAGTTATAAAGTTTTTTGCTCAAATCAAAATCTATAATATTTGCACTACCATCAATAACTTCACCTTGAAATGTTCCATCGATAATTTTCCCTATTTCAGTAGTCTCATCATAATAAAGCTCTTTTCCCACACTAGAATAGGTATCACTAATATAAGTGTAACTATTTAGAAGTTTTAACTTTCCTGTTTTATTATTATAGGTAAAATCTTTGGTTGTCATCTCTCTTTCTAGATCTTTATATTTAACTAAAGTCTTAGAGCTCATATATAGATCCCCAGTTTGGGTATTATAGACTCCATTATCGGCTATAAGTTCACTTGTCTTATTATAAATCTTCAGATTTCCTTTTAATTCTAAATTACCTGTTGCACTATTATAGACTCCATTATCAGCTTCTAATTGAAATTTACCTTGTTTTCCCCTAATAGGACCTACAAAGTACATTTTATTTTCCTTAGCCACATAGTTTATTTTTTCTACATTGAGAGAGCCACCTTGAAATTCTACCACTACATCTTTTGATATTGTAAAATCTCCATTAATCTCATCATAGGTAAAATCTTTTGCCCTTAGGTTAGCTCCCTTATAGTAAAGTACAAAGTCACCTTTTCCATGGATAGTTTTCTTTATACCATCATATGTAGCTTCTGTCAGATGCCCTGATATTTCATCGGTTTCTAAGGCTCCTAATTTTCTTCCTCTGATACTTATATTTTCTCTTATTTTCATTATTTTAGTTTTATCACTATAATGAACATAGTTAGCACTAAGTTGCATCTTATCTGTCACAACTCTTATATCATCTTCTAAATTCAAATCTTCTAACTTGGTATCAGTTTCTAGAGACTCCCCGTAAAGAGTTATCCCTTCCTCTTCATTATAGGCTTTCACTTGATTTGTAGCATAGATTTTTTCTTCTGTTTGACTATATTTAGCTTTTTCAGCTTCTAATTTCCAACCATTTTTAGCTATCCCAAGTATATTTTTTTCTAAAAACAGATCATTAGCACTATCTACTAAAGCATGATCTCCAGATAGATCCATCCCATCAAATAAAGCTCTAGCCATTTCAAATGTTCTCTTATTTTTTTTCGTATCATCTATTTGTTTTTCTGCTTCTACATGATAGTTTTCCACATCATAGGTAACGCCTGTTGTAACCAAAGTATCATTTTCTTTTTTTTCTATTATTTCTGGTTCTTTTATATAGTTAAAGTAGGTAAATACTATAAGCAGTATTCCACCTAAGTAACGCAATGTTTTCTTTAACATAAATCCCCCCGATGCCATTTAGTGGCAAAATTTAAAGCATTTTCTTCAATTCATTTAATTTCATCATGGCATCTAGTGGTGTTAGATTATTTACATCAATCTTTGCCATCTCTTCTAATAATTGTTTCTCACCTTTAGTAATCTGTGGTTCTACAACCTTTGGCTTTTCTATTTTCACATGGGATCCCCCAAATAAAGATAGTTGTTCCGAACCTATTTTTTCTTCTATTATAGCTTTTTTAGTTTCTAATGTGTGTAGAAGTTGTTTCGCTTTTAATAATACCTCAGATGGTAATCCTGCTAATCTCGCCACTTCTATACCATAAGATTTATCTGCTCCACCCTTTACTATTTCACGTAAAAATACCACTTCATCGTTGGCCTCACTAACTTCTATTCTATAGTTAGATAGATATTTCAGCTTATATTCTAATTCTGTAAGTTCATGATAGTGAGTTGCAAATATTGTTTTAGTTGCTATATTATCATGGATATATTCTGTAATTGCACTGGCTAGTGATAATCCATCAAATGTAGAAGTCCCACGACCTACTTCATCTAAAATAACAAAAGAACGGTTAGTAGCATTGTTTAAAATATTGGCTACTTCACTCATCTCTACCATAAATGTTGATTGACCACTTACTAGGTCATCACTTGCTCCTACCCTTGTAAATATCTTGTCTACAATTCCAATCGTTGCACTTTCTGCTGGTACATAAGCACCGATTTGAGCCATTAAAATAATTAGTGCAGCTTGCTTCATATAAGTTGATTTACCTGCCATATTTGGCCCTGTCAATACTATAACTTTTGTTTCCGTATCAAGTGATAAATCATTACTTATATATTCTTCTCCTACAATCAACTTTTCAACTATAGGATGACGTCCACCTTTTATCTCTAAATCATATCCTTCTACTACCTTTGGACATACATAGTTATTCTTTGTAGCTACATCTGCTAATGATGCTATCACATCTACATAGGCTAGCCCATTTGCTAACTTTTGTAATAACTTTATTTCTCCTACTAACTCTCTAGATATTTCTTTTAGAAGCTCATATTCTAATTCCTCTATCTTACCCTTAGCATTTAATATTGTCGATTCATACTCTTTCAATTCAGGAGTTATATATCTTTCGGCATTGGTTAAAGTTTGCTTTCTAATATACTCATCTGGAACTAGATGGGAATTAGCTCGACTAACCTCTAAAAAGTATCCAAAGACTTTATTATATTTTATCTTTAAAGTTTTTATTCCTGTCTTTTCCTTTTCATTTCTTTCTATCTCTAAAATATAGCTTTTTCCTGATTTTGAAATAGTATGTAGTTCGTCTAAGGCTTCATTATGACCAGTTTTTATCATTCCACCTTCCCTAACAGAAAATGGTGGTTCTTCTACAATAGAAGTTTCTATCATATTATATATTTCTACCAATCTTTTTATATCCGTAGTGAACATTTGATTTTTACCTAGTGTTTTTATCACTTCTAATGCTGATTTTATAGATTTCTTTATAGCTATTAAATCACGTGCATTTTCAGTTCCTAGGATTATTTTTCCTATTAATCTCTCTAAATCATAGATACTTTTCAATCCCTCACGTACATCTTCACGGATTAATACCTCATCTATAAAATAAGTTATATCTTTTTGTCTTTTCTCTATCTCATCTATATTAAGCAGTGGATTTTTTATCATCTTTTTGAGCATCCTAGTACCCATAGATGTTTTACATCTATCTAAAACCCAAAGTAGAGTTCCAAGATTACTTTTTTCCCTTGCATTTTCTACTAATTCTAGATTTTTTTGTGTTGCTAAATTCAATTCTAAATAATTATTTCTATTGTCATAACCTATAGTCTGAATAGGTAAATCATTATATTTATGTAGTTCTAACACATATTCTAATATGAAACCACCAGCTTCTACTGCTAACTCTTTTTTCTCAATTCCATAACTTTCTAATGAGATTACATTAAAGTATTTTTTTAATACCGTATCTGCATTTTTTATCTTATTTATTGGGTTCATAACAATTTCATTTAACTTTTTATAGTCACTAAATTCATCATTATACCTCTCTAAGGTTCTACTCTCTATCAAGATTTCTGTAGGAGATAATTTATATATTTCATTTAAAGCACTCGCTATTATATTTTCCCCTTCTAATTCAGTTACTTTAAATTCTCCAGTTGTAATATCTAAGTATGAGATTCCTGCTTTTTTCTCCCTAATAATTATTCCTAATAGATAGTTATTACTCTTATCATCTAGATAATCTGTATCTATTACTGTTCCAGGTGTTATTACCTTTACAACTTCTCTTTTCACTATCCCTTTGGCTTCCGAAGGTTTTTCCACTTGCTCACAGATGGCTACCTTATATCCTTTAGCTACTAATTTTGATATATATCCTGCTGCCGAATGATACGGTATCCCTGCTAAAGGTACATTTTGTCCCTTCTCTTTATTTCTACTAGTTAAGGTTATCCCTAATTCCTTTGAGCAAATTACAGCATCCTCAAAAAACATCTCATAGAAATCTCCTAATCTAAAAAATAGGATATTATCGGTATTTTCAGCTTTTATTTCTTTGTATTGTTTCATGAGTGGTGTTTCTTTACTCATATTCTTAACCTCACTTTTTAAATTTTAATTTTCAATTATCAATTATGACGAAGTCATCAGTTTTTCTCTTAATCTTATTAACACTTCTGCTATCTCATCATAATTATCTATTTTATTTATTATATTCTTTATCTTACTACCACCTGTTACCCCTTTTAGGTACCAACATAGGTGTTTTCTTATCTCAAAATTAAACTTTTTCTCTGGGTAATCTTCCTTCATATATTCTATGTGCTTTAATGCCATATTTATTTTATCAATATAAGTAACCTTTGTAGTTACTTCTCCAGTTTCAAATTTCTCCCTAATCTGCTGAATCAACCATGGATTTCCATAGATTCCACGAGCTAACATAATTCCGTCTACTCCTGATTCTGTAGCTCTTTTATAGCCATCTTCAGCACTAAATATATCCCCATTTCCAATAACTGGAATAGATACGGTATCTTTAATTTCCTTTATTATATCCCAATTTGCAGTCCCACTATACATCTGTTCACGAGTTCTTCCATGGACTGTAATATGGTGTAAACCTAGCTCATCTGCTATTTTAGCTATCTCAATGGGATTTTTATGTTCCTTATAACCTATTCTTATCTTCATCGATAACTTAGTTTCAGGTTTTAAGGCTTTTTTTATTGCACTCATCATCTCTCTAATATGATTTGGCTCTCCTAAAAGTGCTGCACCATAACCATTTTTTGTGATTTTAGGCATGGGACATCCCATATTTACATCTATATAAGTAACTCCTAAATTCTCAATGTATTTAGCAGTTTCTACCATAGTATCTATATCATTACCAAAAATTTGCACTCCATCATTGGGTAGGAGTCTAAGCATTTGTTTAATAGTTTTTTCATTTGCCATCTTCACGGCATTTACACTGACCATCTCTGTAAACATAAGGTCAGGATGAAATTCATTCATAATTCTTCTATATGTATAATCTGTTACTCCAGCCATAGGAGCTATATATATTTTCATCTTTTTTCACTCCTTCTTTCTTCAGTACATAATTTTCCAATATATCTTCAAATTATACCATATTCCTACTTTTTTTTATATATAAAAAAACCTAGTTTTTACACTAGGTTCTAAGTTATTTTTTTATTATATTTAGAAGATATTTCTTCAATTATTATTATTGAATTACCTCTTCTTAAATTTATCGAAAAATGATTTTTTATTTGCTTTTTCTGCTTCTTTCATCCTATTTTTTTCTCTCTCTACATTTGACCAGTTTGGATCTGATTTCATATTTTTCTTTACTTGCTTCATATAAGCTGCTGTATTTTTAGCCGATGTATATTTATTTTTTACACCACTAACTATATCATTTACCGTTTGAAATATCCCTGTAATAATTCTGCTAGGATACCCCATTATTCTTTTTAAAGTTGTATATTTATAGACTTCTCCACAATTTGGACATCTATATTTGGCTGGTTTATCTGTAATTTTCATTTTTTTCTTACACTTAGGACATCTAATAATTATTTTTTTCGCCATAATTATAACGTTCCTTCTATTTCAAATGCTAAATCTTGAACTATGTTTTTAAATCCATTGATTTCTCTAATTCTAATATGATTACCATATAATTTTATTGCTATATCACCAATATGAGTTTTATAGTTCTCTTTAGTTAAAGTGAATTTTGGAAAAAATGGTTTTCTTTTTTCAATTTTCCCATCTATTTCAACTAATATATACCCTTTTTTGTATCCAACCAATGTTAATTGCTTAGCAGCATCTATCTTAGCTTGTTTTTCCTCTTTTTCTTTTCTTGCTTCTGCATTGATTCTCTTTTTATCTGTTCTTCTTGCAGCTTCTTTTACTTCAGCAAATCTTTTCGACTTTTTTATTGCCTTCATTATACTGTACTCTGTTCCTTTTGGTTTATCTTTATTTACACCTTTTTTCATCTTCTACCACCTAATTTTATTTTTATTTTATATTGCATTATATAACATTTAATGAATTAAAGCAATGTTTAAGATTATTTAAAAGTTTGATTTTAGCCAAATTATAAAGTAAAATTATACATAAACAAATATCGCTTTTTTAATAAAACACGAGGTATTCATATGAAGAAAATAACTAAGCCCATTTTTACTGGGGTAACCTTAATTTTAATCTATACATATTTTAATAATCCAGGATCAATTTCTAATATTCTTAAAGATGTTTTTTCATACTTTTCGGTATTCATCTATGGAGGATTAATAGCTTTTTTACTCAATCCTATTTTAATAAAGCTAGAAAAAAATAATAAGTTAAAAAGAAAACATAGTATTCTTATAATCTATAGTTCCCTTATTATTTTAATTAGTTTATTCTTTTCATCACTAATTCCTAGATTAGCAACAAATATTACAGAATTAGTAGATAATTATCCAAAATATATTAAAATAGTTGAAAAATTCATAGAGGGTTATAAGAGTTCTATTCCATTTTTGAAAGAATTTAATTTTATCGATGAACTTCTACTCCTCCAACAAAAAACATTGATTTTTTTACAACAGGAATTTTCTTTTCTAATAGGTCAAGTTTTAGGAGTTACAGCAATTATCTTTAATTTAATCTTTAGTTTGATTTTTTCTATCTTCTTTTTGGGAAATAAAGAATATTTCCACAAATTATCTATTGAAGTTTTAAATTTACTATTCAATAAAGAAATTTCTGATAAGATTATCGATCTATCTGGTAGAACTGAAAGGGTATTTTTAGGTTATATCTCTGGAAAATCTCTAGATTCCCTAATTATTGGTGGAATTGCCATGATTGGACTCCGAATTTTAGGTGTTCACTATATTATTTTGCTTGGCATATTCATTACTTTATTTAATTTTATTCCATATATTGGACCATTTTTCGGGATTTTATTAGGAGGTACAATAGCACTTTTTACCTATCCTACCCACACAATTTATGTAATTATATTTTTAGCACTTCTCCAACAATTTGATGCTTGGTTCTTAGAACCTAAAATTTTAGGGAACAGCCTTAATCTCAGTATGTTTTGGACAATTGCTGCCGTTACCTTTGGAGGAGGAGTTTTTGGTGCTATTGGTATTATCATAGCTATACCAGGGTTTGCATTAATAAAGGAATTATATCTTTTAAAAACAACAACACAACAAAAATAGGAGGCGTAAGCCTCCTATTTTCATCTTTATATTATACTTTGAGTTTATACAGTTGTGATTTCTTTTTCTTTCTTCTTGAACATTTCATCTACAGTTTTGATATACTCATCAGTTAATTTTTGAACGTCTGCTTCAAAACCTTTTAACTCATCTTGAGTGATATCTCCATCTTTTTCAGATGCTCTTAATTTATTGTTTGTATCTTGTCTAACCGATCTGATAGCAACTTTTCCAGCTTCTGCTTCAGTCTTTGCCATCTTAGCATATTCCTTTCTTCTTTCAGCTGTTAATTCAGGTATAGAAAGTCTTACTACTTTCCCATCGTTATTAGGAGTAAGTCCTAAATTTGCTAAGTTGATAGCTTTTTCTATTGCAGGAATTACTGTTTTATCCCAAGGATCAATAACTAATAATCTTGCTTCTGGAGCTGATACATTTCCAACTTGGTTAAGGGGCATATCGCTTCCATATTGAGATACCTTTACATCTGCTAACATTGCTACATTGGCTCTTCCAGCTCTAATTGTAGAAAATCTATGTTTAGTAGATTCAATTGCTTTTTCCATTTTTTCTTTTGCTTCTGCTAATAATACTTTTGACATTTTATTTCCTCCATTTTACTTAATAACTGTTGTTCCTATTACTTCACCATATACTGCTTTTTTGATATTTCCATCTTTTAATGAATCAAATACTAATATAGGTAAGCTGTTATCCATACATAATGAGATAGCTGCTGTATCCATCACTTGTAATCCTTGAGCTATTACATCTGAGTATGTTATTGTATCATATTTTTTTGCATCTGCATATTTAGCAGGATCCTTATCGAAGATTCCATCTACTTTTGTTCCCTTCATTACGATATCAGCATTTATTTCCATAGCTCTAAGGGCTGCTGCTGTATCAGTTGTAAAATATGGATTCCCTGTTCCAGCACCAAATATTACTACTCTTCCTTTTTCTAAATGTCTTTGGGCTTTTCTTTTAATAAATGGTTCTGCTACCTTAGGAATTTCTAATCCTGTCATTACCCTTGTTTGGACTCCTAACTTCTCTATGGTATTTTGTAGTGCTAAGGCATTGATAACAGTAGCTAACATCCCCATATGGTCTCCTGTTACTCTATCGATTCCTTGCTCTTCTCCAGACATCCCTCTAAATATATTTCCTCCACCAATAACTACGGCAACTTCTATTCCTAGATTAGTCAATTCTACTATTTGTCTTGAAAACATATTTATCATATCTGTCTCTATTCCATACTCTTGCTTTCCCATTAGAGCCTCTCCACTTAATTTTAAAAGAACTCTCTTATATTTTGGTGTCATATTCCCTCCTGATTTAAAAGCCATTAATTATTTTTGAAAAAAAGGAGCATAACAAAAGTTACACTCCTAAAAAATTACCCGTTGATTTGAGCTGCTACTTCTGCTGCGAAATCTTCTTCTTTCTTTTCGATTCCTTCTCCAACTTTAAATCTAGAGAATCCTTTAACTGTAATATCTCCTGCAAATTGCTCTACAGTCTCTTTATTTTCTGCTCTTACGTAAACTTGCTTTACTAAACAAGACTCTTCGTAGAACTTTCTTTCTTTACCTTTTAAGATGTTTTCGATTATTTTTTCAGGTTTCCCTTGCTCTAATAATTGAACTTTTGCGATCTCCATCTCTTTCTTTAAATCTTCAGTAGTTACATCTTCAGGAGCTAAGTATCCAGGATCCATAGCTGCTACGTGCATAGCAATTCCTTTAGCTTTTTCTACGTTTTCAGGAGTAGCTTCACCAGTCATTTCGATGATAACACCTAATTTTCCACCCATATGGTTATAAGTAGTTACGAAACCATCAGTTGTAACAACTTCCATTCTTCTTAAGTTCATGTTTTCACCGATCTTAGCGATTAAGTTAGTTAATCTAGTTTCGATAGTTTCACCATTAACTTCTGCTGCTTTTAACTCTTCTATAGTTGTGATTCCTCTCTCTAAAGCTACCTTAACAGCATCTTTTCCGAATTGAACAAACTCGTCATTTTTAGTTACGAAATCAGTTTCAGCATTAAATTCTAATACTACAGCTGTTTTAGCATCTTCAGAAATACCATCAAAGATCATTCCTTCTGCTGCTACTCTTCCTGCTTTTTTAGCTGCCTTAGCGATTCCTTTTTCTCTTAAGTAATCGATAGCTGCTTCTAAGTTACCTTCTTTTTCTTGTAAAGCTTTTTTACAATCTAACATTCCTGCTGCTGTAATTTCTCTTAATTCTTTTACCATTGAAGCTGTAATTTTCATTTGAATCCTCCTAAAATTATATTTATAGTCTATTTAATGACTTTTATTTTTGTTTATATACATATTAATACAAGAAGAATTGAGTACAAAAGTACTCAATTCTATTTATGTATTTAATTACTTAGTTTCAGCTGGTGCTGCTTCCATACCTTTTCTACCTTCGATTACTGCGTTAGCCATGATAGTAGACATTAATGTCACTGATCTGATAGCATCATCATTTGAAGGGATAGGGAATGTAATAGGATCAGGATCAACATTTGAGTCAACCATTGCGATTACAGGAATTCCTAATTTGTTAGCTTCTTCAACTGCTAAGAATTCTTTCTTAACGTCTACTACGAAGATTGCTTTAGGAGCTGCCTTCATATCCTTGATTCCACCTAAGTTTTTATCTAATTTTACTAATTCTTTTCTTAACATAGAAGCTTCTTTCTTTGTGTAAGCTGCATCTAAAGTTCCATCTGCATCTAATGCTTCTAATTCTTTTAATCTAGCGATTCTAGCTTTGATTGTTTGGAAGTTAGTCATCATTCCACCTAACCATCTATTGTTTACATAGTACATTCCAGCTCTTTCAGCTTGTACCTTTACTGCTTCTTGTGCTTGCTTCTTAGTTCCAACGAATAATACGTCTCCACCGTCAGCTGCTACATCTCTTACTACGTTATATGCAACTTCGATCATCTTTAAAGATTTGTGTAAATCTAATACGTGGATTCCGTTTCTTTCTGTGAAGATATATTTCCCCATCTTTGGATTCCATCTCTTAGCTTGATGCCCGAAATGTGCTCCTGCTTCTAATAATTGTTTCATAGTTACTACTGCCATTTTTGTGTTCCTCCTTGAAAATTATATTTGGTTTTTAAACTTCCACTAAGCTCGAAACTAGGAGACCCTGAGGCACCTTCCCTAGAAATACTTAGTGTGTTAAATAGCTACTAATAATATCATTTTTATGATAAAAAGTCAATCTATATTTTTAATTTCTATATTAAAATATAACTTAGATACTAGATATCACCACACTTCTCTATACTTAATTTTTTATTAAAAAACATTATATTTTGTTAAAAAATGTAGTATAATAATATTATAATTCTAAATAGATACTAAAGGAGATGATATAGATGGAAAAAATTCTTATTGTAGAAGACGATAATAGCCTTTCTCAGTTACTAGAGTTTCAATTGAAGTATGCACATTATGATACTGACATTACTCCAAAGGGAGAAGAGGCTATCCAATTAATAAAAGATAACGAATATAGTTTAGTAGTTTTAGATATCATGCTTTTAGATGGTAGTGGAATCGATGTTTGTAAAGAAATTAGAGATTTTTCTGAAGTACCAATCATCATGCTAACCGCTAAAGATAGTATTAATGATAAGATTTCTGCTTTTGATGCCGGTACCGATGATTATCTAACAAAACCATTTGAATTTGCTGAGCTTTTAGCAAGAATTAAAGCTAATACTAAAAAGTCAAAAAATTCAAAGCCAAAGATTATTTCTCATAAAGGAATAACTATTTTCTTAGATACCTATAGAGCTGAAAGAGATGGAGTTGACCTTCATCTAACTAAAAAAGAATTAAAGATTTTACAACTTTTATTAGAAAATAAAGGTAAAGTAATCAGCAAAGAAGAGATCATAAATAAATTATGGCAAGGTTTTTACGAAGAAAATAACAATATCGTATCTGTTTATATCAACTACCTTAGAAACAAAGTCGATAAAGACTTTTCTGAAAAATTAATCGAAAATGTTAGAGGTATTGGATATATTATAAGGTAGCCTATGAAAAAAAATAAATCTATCAGACGGACAGTTATAAATTCTTACTTATCCTCTATGTTGATTATTTTAGCTTCTATTTATATAGTCATTATAATAGTTTTTTTCAACTGGGAAAATAGAAGAATTGAATCGGAAATTAATACTACAATTTTAAATATTCACGAAGAATTAAAATCTATAGAATATAAGACAGATGCCGATACAATTGAATTAATTAAAACAGGAATCGAAAGATTTAATATAGCTCAAGGAACTCAACCTATATTGCATCTAAAATTTGTTTATAATGGTCTAACTTATTCTAGTCATTCTACTGAGAAGCTTCATGACTATAAAAATGAATTAGGAGAATTTCAAATTATTCTTAGTAAAAATAATATTTTAATTTTAAAAAATCTAGTATTTGAATTTAATGAAAAAAAGATTTATATGCAACTTTATTCCGACTCAAAAGAAATTAAAGGAGATGTTAAATCTCTTTTAAATTCTTTATTTTTTTCTAGTATTTTCATATTATTGATAACTTTTGCTCTAGTAAAGAAAATAGATGAAATTATTCAGACACCTATACAAGAAATTACCAAAACTGCAAAAGAAATAAATCGATATGATTTGAGTAAAAGAATTCATGTCATAAACCCTAATAATGAATTAGGTAAATTATCTATTGTCATAAATGAAATGATTAATCGATTAGATATTTCATTTAAATCACAAAATAAATTTATCTCTAACGCATCCCATGAACTTCGTACTCCATTAGCAGTTATAAAGGGATATGCAGATCTATTAGATGCTGGAGCTAAAACAGATCCTATCATGCTTGATCGTGGAATAAAAGAAATTTTAACCGAAGTAAAAAATATGGAAAGTCTTCTACAAAATCTTCTTTTTCTTGCAAGAAAGGAAAATGAAACTTTAAAGAATAATATTTTATCTTTTGAAGTTTCTACTCTAATAAAAGAACTGATTGAGAAACAGCAACTTATAGATCACGATCATACTTATACAATTATTAGAAATAAAAAGTCATCTGTGAACATAGACAAAAATTTAATCTTACAGGCTTTACGTGAACTGCTAAAAAATAGTTCAAAGTATACTCCTGTAGGAGGAGTTATTTCTATAGATTCCTATTCTAAAAAAGACAATCATTATATTGTTATTAAAGATTCAGGACAGGGGATACCTAAAGAAAATTTAAAACACGTTTTTGAACGTTTTTATATCCAAGATGAAAGTCGAAATAGACAGAAAAATAGTTTTGGACTAGGTCTTTCTATTGTAAAAGATATTATCAAGCTCCATGGAGGAGAAATTCATATTACTAGTGAATTAAATAAAGGTACTATTGTCAGTATTAAGCTACCAAAATAAAAAAGTAACTCTGATTTCAAAAATCAGAGTTACTTTTTTATTTTAAGTTTTCATATGCTTCATTTATTAACTTAAATTTTGCTTCATATTGTGCTTTTGTTTCTTCATCTAAATTATTAGCCTTATCTGGATGGTATTTCATAGCCATTTTTCTATAGGCTTTTTTTATTTCCTCTGGACTCGATTCTTTTGTAACTCCTAATTCTAAATAATATTTATCCTTATTAACTACATACCCAGGATGCCCACCATTTGTTTGTCTTTGATAGTTTCCATATGCTCCACCTGTTGCTTGTCTAAAAAAATCTTCAAAATCTTGAGTATTACCACCATTTGTATTCGTACTTTTATAATAATACGTCCTTGTTCTTCTAGGTTGTTTTTTTCCAAAAATTAAGTTAATTACTGTAAAGATTACTATTATTGGTAAAAAATATAAAAATATATTCCAAAAGAAAAAAGCAAAAACAGATATAATTCCTAATACTGGTAAAGCTCTTAATGTTCCTTTTAACCCTATAAATAATAATGACATTACAGCCAAAAATATAAATATATATAACATTATCTTCTATCCTCCTAGATCTTTTCAAATTAAAGATCTCTTTAAATATTTCACTCTTTCTATAAACATCACTTTTATAACCTATTTAATATCTAATTATTATACCTTTTATTACAAAAAGTGTCAAATATATAAAAAAATCAGGAATAAATCCTGATTAAAATTTTATTTGGTGGAGATAAGCGGGGTCGAACCGCTGACCTCCGCAGTGCAAGTGCGGCGCTCTCCCAACTGAGCTATATCCCCAAATGGTTTAGCAAGTTCCTATCCTCCCAAGGGGCTGCCCCCTAAGTACTTTCGGCGTTTATGGACTTAACTTCTGGGTTCGAAATGTGACCAGGTGTATCCCCATAGCTATTCTTACTAAACATGGCGCTTCTTGCAGGACTTGAACCTGCGACAACTCGATTAACAGTCGAGCGCTCTACCAACTGAGCTAAAGAAGCATTTTGAAAGACTTGGCAAGTTCCTATCCTCCCAAGGGGCTGCCCCCTAA
>Ga0256827_10001431_pt1 | contig 15249 bp, 12 predicted proteins | sample CV84metaG_FD_185977 | JGI IMG/M metagenome (GOLD analysis project Ga0256827, IMG submission 185977) | Hydrothermal vent microbial communities from East Pacific Rise, Pacific Ocean - CV84 | ecosystem: Environmental > Aquatic > Marine > Hydrothermal vents | place: Pacific Ocean: East Pacific Rise... | reverse complement strand
AAATATGGATTTGATGCTTCTTGGTTTGAAAAAACAGTTGTGGGTGCAGGTGGAGATGTAAGTGCCAAGATCGACCTGATGGCTGAAGACATTTTTGTAAAACACCTTGGCTCTTTTGGGCAGATAGAGTCTGAAGAGTCAGGGATTATAGGAGAGGGTGAGAGTAAGATTATCATCGACCCTATAGATGGTAGTGCCAATGCCCTCTCAGGGTTTCCTTTTTATGGTACCTCTGTTGCCAAGATAGATACCAATGGGCTTCTAAATGAAGCCATAGTGTGTAACCTTTCAAATGGAGATATTTTCTTTACTACCTCTGCAAATGGTATACAACAAGGTAAACTTTTTTCTCAAACTTTTCATCCTCCACATACTGTTCCACGTGCAGAGATAGGACTTTTTGAAAAAGCCTATGCAAATCCTCTGCTTGTGGCTGCTCTAGATGAAGCGGGACTCAAATTTAGGTCTCCTGGAGCAGTTGCTCTCTCTTTATCATATGCTAGATCTGTGAACTATGTACTCTTCATGGGGAAGTTTCGTATTTATGATTTTGCAGCAGGGTTGGCACTTTGTGAAGGACTTGAAGTGATTGTTGAAGAGGATTATGTTATAGTATCAAAAGAAAAAACCGTAGCTCATAAAATAGAGCAACTCATCCAAGAGATGAACCATAAGATCTAGGAGTAAGAATGTTCGGGAATTTATTTAGAAAAGAAGAGACAAAACAAGAGACAAATCAGTGGATAAAATGTCCAAAATGTACCTCTTTAATGTATTACAAAGAGGTTGAAGCGAAGCAAAATGTTTGTCCTAAATGTAATCATCACTTTCGTATTGTTGCACAAAAACGTATTGATTCTATTGCTGATGCAGGTAGCTTTGTGGAGCATGACACGACATTGGCACCGATAGATCCTCTTAAATTTTCAGATAAAAAATCATATAAAAAACGTTTAGAAGAGGCAAAAGCAAAAACAGGAAAAACATCATCGGTAATGAGTGGTTCTTGTACAGTGGGTGGTACTGCTGTAGAATTAGTTGTTTTTGATTTTGCATTTATGGGTGGAAGTCTTGGAAGTGTAGAGGGTGAGAAGATCGTGCGTGCTGTTGATCGAGCTATTGAAAAAGAGTGTGGCGTGATTATTGTTTCTGCTTCAGGTGGTGCTAGAATGCAAGAGAGTACCTATTCACTGCTTCAGATGAGTAAAACCTCTGCGGCTCTCAATAGACTTCACCATAAAGGTTTGCCGTTCATCTCCATTTTAACTGATCCTACGATGGGTGGTGTCTCTGCATCATTTGCTATGCTTGGAGATATTATTATGGCAGAACCGGGAGCATTGATTGGATTTGCTGGTCAAAGGGTGATTAAGCAGACTGTTGGGGTAGATCTTCCAGAGGGCTTTCAGCGTTCAGAGTTCCTGCTTGAACATGGGCTTATAGATATGATCGTAGATCGTGGAGATATGCATCAAACATTGGCTGATCTGCTTACACTTTTTTCTAAAGAGAAAAAAGTAGCAGTTGCAGCCAAAGAGGTTCAAACAGAAGAGGCATAGCTCTTTTCTGTTCATTTTTATTTTTTTAATTGGTCAATTATATTGATCTATTTTTACTGATATCTATTATTTCTTTCGATTCTAACGTACTTATCCCTTTTTCTCTTTTTGTTTATACTTAAATGGTTACAATGAAATATTATATTGTATAGGGTAAAGAGATGAATAGACGAGAATTACTTAAAAATGGGGCAAAGGCTCTTTTGCTTACTTCTACTTTAGGTTATGCCAAAGAGAAAAAAGAGCAGAGTAAGATAAAACAAACTTCAAGTAAAAATCCTAAAGTAGTTGTGGTTGGTGGAGGTTGGTCTGGACTCTCTTTTGCTAAGCATATAAAGCAATATATACCTACAGCAGAAGTTATTTTAGTTGAAAGACGTGATCACTTTGTCTCTTGTCCTGTAAGTAATGCATGGCTTTTTGATCTGGTAAATCTTGATTTTTTAACACATAGCTATATTGATGCTGCCAATACACATGGCTATAGTTATCTACAGGCAGAAGCAACTGATTTAGATGCAAAACATCATATTTTATATACAACACAAGGAGAACTTCATTATGATTACTTGGTCTTTGCTACAGGTATAGAATATGATTATCTGGATTGGAGTAAAGGTGATAAAGTCTTTGAAGAACGTATTGCTAGAGAGTACCCTGCTGCATTTATCCCTGGTTCTGAGCACTTGACACTCAAACGTAAGTTAAAAGCCTACAAAGGTGGAAATTTCATTATTACTGTACCAAATGGAAACTACCGTTGTCTTCCAGCACCCTATGAGAGAGCTTGCCTTTTGGCTGATTATATCAAACAGAATAAAATAGATGGAAAAGTAGTTATTTTGGATGCCAATAATAGTGTAACGATTAAAGAGGAGGGCTTCTTAAGTACTTTTAAAGAGCTCTATAAAAATGAGTTGATCTATATGCCTGCTTCAGAGATAGTAAATATCGACCTTGATAAAAAAGTAGTTGAGACAGAATTTGATGAGATACCTTTTAAAGATGCCTCTTTTTATCCTAATGTTAAAGCACCAAAACTTCTTGAAAAACTTGGACTTACAATAAAGACACCCTATAATCGGGTTGAAGCAAATTTAGATGTCTATAGTAATCGTTTTAAGGGGTACACACATATTTTTGGATGTGGAGATTTACGTCCTATGGGCTTCTCTAAATCTGGAAATACGGCATATACTGAAGGGGCAAATGTTGCTAAGGTGGTAGCAGATGAGATAAGAAAAAAGAAGATAAAGTGGATATCTCCTATTACTTTTTGTGTCTCCATTGTCTCTATGAAGCCTCAACGTGAGATCACTCTGGTCTCTGAGTATAGATATGGAAAAAAAGGTGATACACAGTTTAAAAGTACTGTTACAGATGAAGATTGGAAACATAATGGTTTAGGAGAGCAAAAAGCACAGTTTACTTGGGCTCAATCCATGTATAATAATATGTTTTATGTTTAATCTTATCTCTTTTTCATAGCAAGGTAAACCTTCTCTACTTTTTCTCTTGCCCAAGGGGTTTTTCTTAAGAATTTTAAACAAGAGTTTATGGAAGGATTACTTTGAAAACAGTTGATATTTACAAAGTCTGCCAATGTTTCCCAACTATAATGGGCTACAAGTTCATTTAAAATTGTTTTTAGTGTTATCCCATGAAGTGGATTATTCGTATGTGTATGACTCACAGTCTTTCCTGATATTTTTAATATATTTTATCTAAAGTTTTACATGATTTTCATTGAAAAGAGCATAAAATCATAAGTTAAAATGATGATTTTAATCATTTTTTGATAGATATCATATTCTCTTCAATAATCTTATGATAGTATGATTCAGTATAGTTGATATATATGAGGAGAGATGATGCAAGCAACTTATTTTCCAGAGAGAGAGGGTCTTTATGATCCAGAGTTTGAACATGATGCCTGTGGTATCGGTTTTGTCGCCCATTTAAAGGGTAAAAAGTCACACACTATTGTCTCTAAAGGGATTGAACTTCTTATCAATCTAGAGCATCGTGGTGCAGTGGGTGCTCAAAAGAACTCAGGAGATGGTGCAGGGATACTTACGCAGATGCCTGATACATTTATGAGAAAGATTGCTGCACAGCAGGGTATTGACCTGCCTGAGTTTGGATACTATGGTGTAGGTGTTGTTTTTGTTCCTAAAGATCCTAATGCTGCTATAGAGACAAAAACCATTGTGGAAAATGTAGTAAAAGAGATCGGTTTGGAAGTTTTAGGTTGGAGAAAAGTACCTACAGATAACGCTTCTCTAGGCTCATCTGTAACGGCAGTAGAGCCTGTGGTGCATCATCTTTTTATTAAAAGACCAGAGGGGCTGAAAGATGCTATGGCTTTTGAGCGAAAGATGTTTGTCGTAAGAAAACATGCTCAGACACTGGTAACAAAATCTGATGTACCTGGAACAAACTACTTTTATATGCCCTCTATGTCTTACAAGACCATCTCTTACAAGGGACAGCTTATTACAGAGCAACTTCCAAAGTATTTTTTAGATTTAAGTGATCCTGATTTTGAGTCTGCTATTGCACTGGTACATAGTCGTTTTTCTACCAATACTTTTCCCTCATGGCCATTGGCACAACCCTTTAGATACCTCGCACACAATGGAGAGATCAATACCCTAAGGGGGAATATTAACTGGATGAGAGCCAGACAGTCAATGCTTCACTCTGAACTCTTTACTGCAGAGGAGCTAGATAAGATCTATCCGTATCTTATCAATGAAAAGAAGGGTTCAGACTCTTCTGTGCTTGACAATGTAGTAGAGCTTCTTACTCTTGCTGGACGTGACCTTCCTCATGTAATGATGGCGATGATCCCTGCAGCATGGAGAGATGATGAAATGGGCAGAGAACTTAAGGCCTTTTATGAGTATCATGCTACCTTTATGGAGCCTTGGGATGGTCCTGCTTCGGTTGCATTTACTGATGGAAAGTTCATTGGGGCAACACTCGATAGAAATGGACTCCGCCCCTCAAGATATTTCTTAACCAAAGATGATATCTTGGTCATGGCAAGTGAGCAGGGTGCTTTAGAATTCCCTGCCGATGAGATAGTCCTCAAAGGAAGATTACAGCCAGGGCGTATGTTCTTAGCAGACCTTGAAGAGGGTCGTATTATTGAAGATGAGGAGATAAAGAGTAGATACTCCAGCTCTTTTGCTTACGCAGAGTGGATAGAGGGGCACAAGATCAATGTTGATGATCTGCCACTTAACACAGAGGTAAAACAGCCTGGTCATGCAACTATCTTGCAACGTCAGAAGTGTTATGGGTACTCTCAGGAGGATCTGAGGATTATTTTGGCACCTATGGCAAACAGTGCCTATGAGGCAACAGGCTCTATGGGAAATGATGCATCTCTTAGTGTGCTCTCTCATCATTCACTCAACCTCTACAACTATTTCCACCAGCTTTTTGCACAAGTAACCAACCCTCCTATTGATCCAATACGTGAAGAGTCGGTGATGAGTCTTACCTCCTACATAGGACCCCAAGGAAACCTCTTTCAAAAAGTAGATGAAGAGCGTAAGTTTATTAAGTTGGCATCACCTATCCTTACCAATGAACAACTGGCAAAACTCAGAGGGGTAAGTGAACTTAACTTTAAAGCAAAACATATCAAAATTCTCTTTGATGTTAAGAAAAAAGGGATGATGGAGATTGCACTGCAGCATATCATTAAAGAGGTGGAAGATGCTGTTATTTCTGGGTACCAAGTGATTATTCTCTCAACCAGAGGTATCTCCAAGACCAAAGCAGCCATACCAACACTGTTGGCTCTAAGTGCTGTCCATCAGCATTTGGTTAAAAAAGGTATCCGAACCAATTGTGGTCTGGTTGTAGAGAGTGCTGAAGCCAGAGAGATACACCACTTTGCTACACTCATAGGGTATGGAGCCAATGCTATTAACCCCTATCTGGCATTTGAAACGATAGAAGATATGAGAAAACGAAAGCTTATTGATGAAAATATAAGTCATGATAAAGCAATAGAGAACTATATTACCGCCATTGGAAAAGGTATCTTTAAAGTGATGTCTAAGATGGGTATCTCTACCATCAGGTCTTACACGGGAGCTCAGATATTTGAAGCAGTGGGACTAAGTTCTCTGCTGGTAGAGAAATATTTTACAGGAACAGCTTCACGTTTAGAGGGGATCGGTATAGAGACACTTGAGGAGGAGACATTGCTTTGTCACCGTGTGGCATATCCAGATACGATCGTAGAGAGTAATGACCTTGGTGTAGGTGGGCAGTATGCTTACCGGCAAAGAGGAGAGAACCATCTCTTCTCTCCAGAGGTGATCTTTACACTTCAAAATGCAACAAAGAGAAACAACTATGCAACCTACAAGCAGTATGCTTCACTTATCAATAATCCGCAAGAGGAGTTTGTGACACTGAGATCTTTGCTTGATTTCACAAAGCAAGAGCCCATAGATATCTCTGAAGTAGAGAGTGTAGAGAGCATCATCAAGCGTTTTGCCACAGGTGCGATGAGCTATGGCTCCATCTCAGAAGAGGCACATACCACACTTGCCATAGCAATGAACTCTATAGGAGCAAAATCCAATACAGGTGAGGGGGGAGAAGATGCAAGTCGTTTTGGTACCCCAAAAAATTCTAAGATCAAACAAGTAGCAAGTGGGCGATTTGGTGTGACTGCCAACTATTTGGTCAATGCTGAAGAGATACAGATAAAACTGGCACAAGGTGCAAAACCTGGAGAGGGTGGACAGCTCCCAGGGCATAAGGTAGATGAGATCATCGGTCGTACCCGTCACTCTACACCTGGGGTTGGGCTCATCTCTCCACCACCACACCACGATATCTACTCTATTGAGGACTTAAAACAGTTGATACATGACCTTAAAAATGCCAACAAAGCGTCACGTATCAATGTGAAACTTGTTTCAGAAGTAGGGGTAGGAACCATTGCAGCAGGTGTGGCAAAAGCATATGCTGATGTGGTGCTTATCTCAGGATTTGATGGGGGAACAGGGGCGAGTCCTCAAACCTCCATCAAGCATGCAGGGCTTCCTTGGGAGCTTGGACTGGCTGAGACACATCAGACACTGCTTAAAAATGGACTGCGTTCACGTATTGTGGTGCAGACAGATGGGCAGCTTAGAACAGGTCGTGACTTAGCCATTGCTACACTGCTTGGTGCGGAAGAGTGGGGGATAGCCACAAGTGCCTTGGTGGTAGAGGGGTGTATTATGATGCGTAAATGTCATCTTAACACCTGTCCTGTAGGGATAGCCACCCAAGACAAAGAGCTTCGTGCCAAATATAGTGGAAAGCCAGAACATGTGGTTAACTTTGTTAAATTTATGGCTCAAGAGCTAAGAGAAGTGATGGCAGAACTTGGATTTAAAACCATTGCCCAGATGGTAGGACGTGTCGATAAACTTAAGAAGAGAGAGGGGATAACACACTGGAAAGCCAAACACTTAAACTTAGATGCACTGCTTTACAAAATGCATATCGGTGAGAATGATACCAATAGCCAAACGATCATGCAAGAGCATGGTATAGATGAAGCACTTGATAATACACTCATTACATTGGCACAACCAGCAATTGAAAATGGTATAAAAGTGAAAGAAAATATTACACTAAGAAACATCAACCGAACTGTAGGTACCATGCTCTCTTCTGTGATGACCAAAAAGTATGGAGAAGAGGGACTTCCTGAAGATACCATTCATTTCAAAGCTAAAGGAACAGGGGGGCAGAGTTTTGGTGCCTTTGTCAACAGTGGTATTACCTTTGAGATAGAGGGTGATGCCAATGACTACTTTGGAAAAGGGTTATGTGGAGGGAAATTGATTCTCTACCCACCCAAAAATATCACCTATGATGCTGTAAGCAATGTGATCTTGGGGAATGTCTCTTTCTATGGAGCAACCAGTGGTGAATCATACATTTATGGTATGGCAGGAGAGAGATTCTGTGTAAGAAACTCTGGAGCCAAGGTAGTCGTAAGTTCTATTGGTGACCATGGATGTGAATATATGACAGGTGGACGGGTTGTGATCTTGGGTGAGATAGGTAAGAACTTTGCTGCTGGTATGAGCGGGGGGATTGCCTATATTTATGATGCAGATGATACCCTTAAACAGAGAATTAATACCCAGATGGTTGACCTTGATCCATTGACACAAAAAGAAGATATTGATGAAGTAAAAGCAATGATTGAAAAACATGTAGCATATACAGGCTCCAAAGAGGCAAAAATATTGCTTGATGATTGGATAAATGTAGTTTCAAAATTCATCAAAGTGATGCCAGTGGATTACAAAAGAGTGCTGGCTGAAAAAAAAGAGGAGGTGTAACATGGGAAAAATTACAGGATTTAAAGAGTATACAAGAAAAAATGTTGCACTGGCTCCAGTCGCAGAGAGAATCAAACATTATAATGAGTTTATCATTCCACTTAGCAAAGAGGAGGTAACACTACAGGCTGCCAGATGTATGGATTGTGGTGTACCGTTTTGTCATAGCAGTTATGGTTGTCCTATTGCCAATATTATCCCTAGGTTTAATGACCTGATCTACCTTGACAGATGGGAAGAGGCATTTAGAACCCTGATGAGTACCAACAACTTTCCAGAGTTTACAGGACGTATTTGCCCGAGTCCATGCGAGGGTGCTTGTGTACTTGGTATCCATGAAGATCCAGTCAATATTAAAAGTATAGAGTATGCTATCATTGAAAAAGCATATCAAAAAGGGTGGATGAAGCCAAGACCTCCTAAAAAACGTACAGGAAGCTCTGTAGCAGTTGTAGGGTCAGGACCTGCTGGTTTAGCTGTAGCCAATCAGCTCAATAAAGCAGGACATCTGGTGGCAGTGTATGAAAAAGATAAGCGTATCGGGGGGCTTATGCGGTATGGTATCCCTAACTTTAAACTTGATAAGAAAAAGGTAATCCAAAGAAGAGTTGATCTGATGAAAGAAGAGGGCATTGAGTTTATAACGAGTGCAAATATTGGTGTAGATATCTCTGTGGCTTCTTTGCAACAGAAGTATGATGCGGTAGTTCTTACAGGAGGTGCTGGACAGCCTAGAGACTTACCTATCCCCAATAGAGATGCAAAAAATATCCACTTTGCAATGGAATTTTTATCCCAAAGTAACAGTCGTGTTGAGGGTGAGAATTTTAGTAAAGAAGAGGAGATATTGGCAACTGATAAACATGTAGTTGTTATTGGTGGTGGTGATACAGGAAGTGACTGTGTGGGTAACTCTGTAAGGCAGAAAGCAAAGTCTATTGTGCAGATAGAGCTTATGCCCAAAGCTCCACTGGCAAGAGATGAAAGCATGCCTTGGCCACTCTACCCTAGGGTTTTTAAACTCTCATCATCACAGCAAGAGGGGTGTGAAATGGACTTCAATGTTCTTTCTAAGTCATTCATTAAAGATGAAACAGGTAAAGTAACAGGGATCAACTGTATCAAAATAAAATGGGAAGGCAGAGGTTTTGAAGAGATCACCGGCAGTGAGTTTGTGCTTAAGGCTGATCTTGTCCTGCTTGCTATGGGATTTTTGGGACCAATTCAGGAAGATGTCATCAAAGAGCTTTCTCTCCAAACCGATGAGAGAAGTAATATCAAAACAACAGGTTTTGTTACCTCACAAGAAGGTGTGTTTTCTGCAGGAGATATGAGAACAGGACAGTCCCTTGTCGTAAGAGCCATTTATGAAGGTCGTGAATGTGCCAGAGAAGTAGATGCGTATCTTACAGGCAAAATTTCTATGCTCAATGCTAAGAATAGGTCTTTGTGTGAGTATAAGCTTTTAGATTAACCTTTCTATAGTACACTTTTAAAATTTTTTATTAAGGATAAATATGAAAAAAGTATTGCTATTATTAGGTGTTTTAAGCGTAAGTCTCTTTGCAGAGTTTAAAACTATAGGGGCAGAAGAGTTAGAGAAGCTTCAATCTAAAGGTGTACCAGTTATTGATATTAGAACACCTGGAGAGTGGGTGCAAACAGGTATCATTAAAGATGCACATAAGATGATGTTTTTTACACCTAAAGGTGAAGCAGATTTAGCAGAGTGGTTTTTTGAGTTAGGGCATTTAATAAAAGATAAAAAAGAGCCATTTATTATCTACTGTGCACATGCTAACCGTACAAAATCTCTAGGAAAAGGGCTTAGTCAAATGGGATATAAAAATGTATATGAGTTAGAGGGTGGTATAGAGAATGGTTGGATTAAGGCTGGTAAGAAAATAGTAAAATAATTCAATTATTATTTTAGTAACTGTGACATAATGGCAGAATATTGCCTATGTGATGGTATAAAGCAATAAGTTAATTTGCCTACATATATTTTAAATATATATGTAGGTAAGCAGAATTGATTTTAAGGGGCTACGGCAACAATAAAATAGCCATCTTTTCCTGCATTATTTTCTTTATTTTCTTCTACTGTAATCGTAGTTGGATTAGCATCTGGATCAGATAGTTCGGCATCCTTAGGAAGTGAATCTGTATCTACAGTAATTGTTATAGGTCCGACAACTATATCTTCAAGATGGTAATATCCTTGATCATTGGTTATAACGTCATGAGGTTTATTATCACTATCGAGAATAGTAACTTTGATACCTGCTTTACCTGGTTCATCATCATCTTGTATCTTATTTTTATCTTTATCATAATAAACCGTACCATAGACAGCACCTTTTTTTACGGGTGCAGCCATTATATACGCATCTTTGGGTGCACATCTTGTTTTATTCCCTACCACTATAACTTTATCGCTGACCTCTCCTATTGTATGACTTGCTTTATCGGGAAGAGAAGTTAAATCTAAAGTAATAGTAGCATTCCCTTCAGGAATATTTTTAAAGCAATACTTCCCTCTACTGTCAGTTTCTATAGTATAAGAATCTCCATTTTTGTCAACTAAGGTAAATTTAATGCCTGAAGTTCCTTTTTCATTAGAATCTTGTTTTCCATTTTCATTTTCATCTTCAAAGATTGTACTACAGATATTACCTTTTTTTTCTGGTGTAGGTGTAATCTCTGCCTGACATTTTTCATAAAGCTTTTTATAATAATCATAATAGCGATAGTATGTATAATTGTGACATTTTTGATATGCTGCCAAATATCTATCTGCTAAATCTTTATATTTACTACAATCTGGTACGACAGGAGTAGATGCTTTACATTGATTAAACTTTTTAATGTAGTAGAGATAATATTGATAATATCTATAGTTATAGCATTTATAATATGCACGTAGATATTTATCTGCCATCTCTTTATATTTATTACAATTTGAAGTAGTGTTTCCAGAAGAATTACACGAACCTTTACTCCAAGATCCACAAGAACCATGAGAATTTTTACCACTCCAAGAACCACGAGATCCACGAGAATCTTTACCACTCCAAGAACCACAAGAACCACGAGAATCTTTACCACTCCAAGAACCACGAGATCCACGAGAATTTTTACCACTCCAAGATCCACGAGAATCTTTACCACTCCAAGAGCCACGGGAACCACGAGAATCTTTACCACTCCAAGAGCCATGAGATCCACGAGAACCTTTACCACTCCAAGAGCCACAAGAACCACGAGATCCTTTATTGCTATGAGAACTTTTTTTGTTCCAAGAAGTAGAATAACCTTTACTTCTATTACTTCTATGGCTTTTCCAAGATGTATGAGAGTTTTTACTCTTTTTACAATAAGAAGTATGACTTTTTGAAGTATCTCTTTTTGCATGTACTGCAGAAGGTAAGAATAATGTAATAGTGAGTGCTATAATTAAACTACCCATGATTGAACTAAGTTTATTAGTTATTTTCATTTTGTCCCCTTGAACATAAGTTTTTGTAAGACAATTCATGGAAAAATGATGAGTATCGATAACCATGGATTGCCTTCTTATGCAACCCGGCTATCTTCAAAGTAAGGAAGACCCGTAGCTTTCTGCCCTATCCTCACGGTATAGTTTAGCTGAAAAATTATGACATAAAGTGAGTTAAACGTACCTGAATAACATTACCTAAGTATTAATTGATTTTAGATTATAATTCTGAATAAGAAAAATAATTTCGGAGAAGGTTTTTTTATGTATAAAAAATATATTTCTATTGTTCTCTCTTTATCTATTGTAAGTATTCTTAGCTATATAGTAATAGATAAAAAAGAACAACAACAAAATAAAAATATTATATCAATAAAACAGATCAATACAATATACACTTTTGATCAGTGTGGAGCAGAGGGAAAGTTTTTTTTAGAAAAAGGAATTGTACAACCAGTTACAATAGATCTCACCCAAAAGGATTATAAAGGAATCGTACTCTATTATGGTGAGAATAAGGTATATCACCCTAAAGGATGGGAGCGTTTTGAATATCTAGGTGATTATGTTGTAGATAAAAAGGGTAATCTCTATTTGGTACCCATGCCATTTATCTCTATTACGAAAAAGACATTTGATTTTTTAAAAAATCTTTATAAGGTAGATACGGATACAGGAAAACTTTCGAGCTTTATGCATTTTGATGATGTACACCCTTCTTCAACCAATCCCTTTGGATTAAATGCTATTGCCTATGATTGTAATGATAGTACTTTATGGGTGTCTGCACTTGATGAATCAGATTATCAAACACAAAGAGGGGTGATCTATCATATTGATCCTAAAAATAAAAAAATACTTTCTAAATTTGAAGGCTGGGATGCATTGGCTTTAACCCTGGCATATACAGATAAGGGAAAGTTTCTTTTTATGGGATCAGCTAAAGATAGTGGATTTTATGCTGCAAAAATAGAAAAAGATTCTATTTCAAAACCGATTAAACTTTTTGAAATTCCAAATCCTGAAGAGCATATTCAAAAGATTATTATTCATGAAAACAATGAATTGGAAATAAAAACCATTCCTTTTACCTATACACTTATTGCAGAGAGTAGTAATAAAGATGGTAATTATTATAAAGCTGCCTATGATAAAAATAGTAAAAAATGGTCTATAGAGAGATTATAAAAAGAATGATATTTGATTAATCTATTCTCTCATTTGTTTCATTATAGTCATCAGGTTTAAGACATTGATCTAATTCTTCTGGTGTTATTGATGATTCCATACATGTTTGCATCTCTTGCATAGTTTCTGTGCTTCTTTCTATCTCTTGGATCATTTTTATCTTTGTCTCTTCATTCCATACAAAATCATCATCATAACCTTCTATTTTGTTTTCTGAAAAATCACCCATTGCCATAGCTAACTCTTTATTGAGATCTTGTAATTTTTGATTACATGCAAAAGCCTCTTCTTTTGTCTCTGCATTTTCCAAGCAGTCAGGTATTTTTTGTGTCTCTTCTATGATTTTTGGTTGTAGTGTTTTAAATGCAGAAGCTTCTAGTGCTTCAAGATTCTCAGCCACTATCTCTTCATTCTCTGTCTGATCTGTTTCTTCTTCAACAGGAGAAGGCTTGGTAATAGAAGTAACTTGAGATGGTATAGCTAACTCATTTTTTATTTTTTTATCAAATTTTTCTATTTGAATAGTTTTCTTTTGAATTTTTTTTGAAATATTTTGCTCATGACGTAGTTCTTTTTCAATATCTTCTTCTTTGGAGCAACTTGTGCAACTGTTTAAGAATAGAAGGGCAGTAAGTGGGAGTAGTAGAGATAATTTATACATGATTTTCCTTAATACTTCGCATTATGCCTGATGAGAACTTAAGAAGAGTGTGCAGTTGTCCATCGTTTTAAAAATGCCTGCCTTTCATATATTTTTGCACCAAGAGCTATTTTGTAGTCCATATAGGGCTGTCCTAAGTTCCAAAAAGCAAATCCATCTGATTGTAAATATTGAGCAAGCAGTACCAGCTGTGCGGTGCCATAATTTTTATATCGGCTCTCTTTTTTACTAAAACCACTGAGACTAGTATAGGTTTTGCCTATGACATACCCTATCTCGCCAGCAACTACATCACCATCTGCTTCAATATAGGCAGTAATAATTTTAAAATTTTTGTCTACTCCATCGGTGGCTCTGAGTGTTTTAGTGTACTGTTTACTGAGCCAGCTGTTTTTATGTGATATATCTATATATTCTGCGATCTCTTCGATGTTTGTATCTATCTCTATAGTAAGGTTTTTATCTCTTATGAGCTTTGCTACTTTTTTAGAAATATGCAGATCTTTAAAATGCAAGAGTGCATAGGAGAACTGTATTTCAGGAAGCAGTAGTTCTCTGCTTTCATACACATCTGTTACTGCAATAAAACCTGCCTTTGCCTGTGCTATATAATACGCAGCAGAAAAATCTTCACTCCAGTAGTAGTTCTTGTACATATCAGGGTAGATAAGCTCTTGTAGATAGTCTCTATCACAAACCTCTTCAAAGCTAAGATGATGAATGCCAAGCTGTATATTTTCCATAGATATATTGTAGCAAAAGAGTGTATAATTGGTTCTAAAATATAAAAGGAAATTGGGTGAAGCGATGCAACTGGGCAGAGGGGAGTGATATTGAACGAGAGTATCATGATACACAATGGGGCATCCCTGCACATGATGACAGACTACTTTTTGAGATGCTGACTCTTGAAGGTGCTCAAGCTGGACTTAGTTGGCGTACCATTCTTACAAAAAGAGAAGCTTACAAAAAAGCATTTGATGACTTTAATGTGCAAAAAGTAGCAGAGTATTCTACAGATAAAATAGAAGCTCTGCTTCAAGATAGAGCTATAGTTCGTAACAAACGTAAAATCAACTCCACAGTAAACAATGCAAAACACTTTTTAGAGATTCAAAAAAAGTTTGGTAGTTTTGATGCTTACATCTGGTCATTTGTAAATGGTAAACCCATTCAAAACAGCTGGGAAAGTATGTCTGAAATACCTGCAAATACACCTTTGTCAGACAAGATGAGTAAGGCACTCAAAAAAAGAGGCTTTACATTTGTTGGCTCTACCATCTGTTATGCTTTTATGCAAGCTATAGGGATGGTAAATGATCATCTAGTGGATTGTTTGTGTTATGATAAGATAAAAGGAGACTAGCATGACCTTCAAAAAATTAGACCAATACCTCCTCTCTAAGCAAGGGGTGACCTATGACTATCCTTTTGATGAAGAGGTTCGTGTATATCGCATAGCTCAGAAGATGTTCGCACTGACAAAAGAGGCACATCCTTTAGAAGTAAATCTCAAATGTGACCCCATCTATGCACTAGAACTTCGTAGCATCTATGAAGGCATAAGAGCAGGGTACCACATGAATAAAAAGCATTGGAACACTGTAACCCTAGAGGAGTCAGATGTAGATGAGGAGAGCATCAAAGAGCTGATAGACCACTCTTATGAACTTGTTTATAAAAGTTTGACGAAGAAGCAGAGAGAAGCATTGGGTTGAAGTATGGATTCCTACGTGCAATATGGGAAGCAGAAAAAGGCTGTTTAATTTTTCTAATCGCATAGGTTAATATATCTGTAGGGTGTTGTCCCACGACAACACCAATAGCTTGAAACAGATGAAACAATATTTTATGCATATAAAGTTTTGGTGTTGTGAGGGCACAACACCCTACGAATATTTATAGGTTTCCGTAGGGTGGGGCATATCCACCATGACTTACGCTATAATAAATTATGCAAGATTTCTT
>Ga0256827_10001430_pt1 | contig 15257 bp, 16 predicted proteins | sample CV84metaG_FD_185977 | JGI IMG/M metagenome (GOLD analysis project Ga0256827, IMG submission 185977) | Hydrothermal vent microbial communities from East Pacific Rise, Pacific Ocean - CV84 | ecosystem: Environmental > Aquatic > Marine > Hydrothermal vents | place: Pacific Ocean: East Pacific Rise... | reverse complement strand
ACTGGACTCCAATCCGCAACAACTCCCTTAAATTATCAATGTCAGCTTCAGTTCCAGAGTGGATAATTTTATTGATCTGCAACAATCCTGCCTCTGTAGCCAAAGCATAACCATTTTTCATCTGCCAGAGACGGCTGTCTGTGTTTCTCAAAGCAGCCCCGATATCGGCCAGACAATCAATTTGTCGTTCTGCAGTCTGCCCAACAGCACCATTGATCTCAACAAAGTAATTCCGATAAATGGTCCCGGCACCAGCCGCAATGGCACAAGCCGGCCCCTGGGTATGATCATACTCATAACTATCGACCCCTTGTTCCGGGGTGACACCGGGGGAAGGCATCTCCAGCAGATTAAATTGTGAGGCCACCTGAAATAGCGCTCCTGTATTGGCTTTCTCTGTGTGTAATTGTTGAACATCGGCAACAATCTCACGGACAGAGATCTTTCCGGAAACACCCTCCGTTTGCTGTACCCTGTTGCGCAATTCAGCCAATGATGGAATCTCCAACAAGCCACAAGTATATTTTGTACCGTTGACCTGCGACGTCAAGACTCCGTTATTGACCATGATATTTTCACGTACCTGCTCAGGAGATTTTTCACAGAACCCGGTCAATTTTTCAAACCACATTGTGATCATCCTTTTTGAAAATAGGGCTCCCCGTGATAACTCGAGCAAGAAACAGATTAAATAACTCAGCCACAGTATCTAAAGAACTATTCAGGCGATGATCACCGCTGATCAGATGGAGGGGACAATCGACAGCCCGGGCAAACCGGATTGATCCGGCAACCGGAACGACATCATCACTCCAGCTATGGACGATCTCTATCTGCTGGCAGAGGGGCTGGTAATGTTGCAGCCGGTAACCATCAAGATAGAGCGCTGGAGCCATGAGAAAAATCCCGGCAACAGCAACCTGTTCAGCAGCTGCCAACGCGACATAGCCACCCATGCTGGAACCAACCAGTAAAACCGAACCCTGCTCCATTTTCAGTCTTTCCAGCAATCGCTCAACCCGCTGGTCAGGATCTAAGCTGTCGGTATAATCGATACTATCAATCTCACAACCGGCCTGACGGGCGATACCGGCAAGATGTTGGATTTTGCTGCCCCAGGGGCCACTCTCTTTGCCGTGAGAGAAAATCACTTTCATGGTCCTTGCCCCTATCTTAGTCAAGTTTATTTAACTTGATTACCGGCCCCGTTGTCTTAGTCACTTTTCTTTTTGCTTCGTTCACAACACGGTGGACGTCAGGCAAACATCAGCGACTTTCGGGGTTATGGATTGCACAGTTACACGATCCATTGTGTTTTTCAGCGATGATCTTTGCTAAAACGGTCGATTCTCCCCCATTGTGTATAATATCATTGCGGATATCAGCATCAGTATAATTATAGCAATAACAAATTTCTTGGCTCATAATTCTTCCTTTATCTAAGTTGTAAGTCAACAACTGCAAACTCATTTTCAATGCCAGAATCAACAGCAGGGCACCAAGAAATTTCTTCACCGTACCGGGTTTAAGGCGAGCATGCATCACCTTGGTCCCCAAACTGCCACCGATGTAAGCAGCAATCGCCGCAGGGATCATCAACAGAAGATTGGTATGCCCCATAGCCAAATAGGTAATCAGGCTACTCAGTGAAGAAAAAGGGACAACAAAAGCGGTAATTACGGCAACTTTTTTCGGGTTAAGCCAAGCATGATCATCAGTGGTGCAATTAGACCTCCGCCACCAATACCGCCAAGGGCAAAAATAAAGCTCAAGCCGAAAGCAAGCAGGGTCACAATGATGATCGTTGTCATAATAAAATCCTACGATCCAGACGGAACAGTTTACCATCGAGACTGCAGGGCCTTAAGAAGCTTACCCGGTTTCAATGCCTCTGTTATCGTTGCATATCCTCCCTCAAGAATCCGGACATCCTTAAAACCATTTGCTCGCAGGTAGGCATAAACAATAGCTGATTTCGCCGTCCCTGAGCAACATACTGCAACAGATTTATCTCGGGGAATCTCGTCAATCCGCTCAGGAATTTCATCGGTCGGAATATTTTTGCATTCAATATTTTGATGATGATCCAGTTTAAGCGCGATCGACTCAGCTTCTTCTCGTGCCCGCACATCCAATAAAAAACCATTCTCAATTCCAAAAAAAACTTCCGGGGTAGTTTTATGTTTTCCTGTGCCAAAAAATTCCAAAGTGAGAGTCTTAAGTATTTGTTCTATTTTACAATCTCCTTTTATGACAATTCATCAGCCAATCATTTTTTCGATATCAGTTGGGCTGGAAACTTTTCCAGCAAACAGAACTTTGCCATCAACGACCAGACCCGGTGTGGTCATAACTCCAAACTTCATGATCTGATTGAGGTCGGTCACTTTTTCAATTTCATACTCAATACCGAGATTATCGGCAGCATGTTTGGCATTATCTGCCAGTTTCTGACATTTGGCACAACCAGTGCCGAGAATTTGAATCTTTCTCATTGTTGAACTCCTTTTTTATATTTAGCCACCAAGACGCCAAGAACTCCAAGAGAGTCAAAACCTTTTCAACCGAGAGGCGGAGAGAAAATTAAAAGCTCTTTCTTTTAAAAACCCAAAGTAATGAGAGCTCCTTGCAAAATCCTCATGATTTTAAGTTTTTTAGATGGTTTTCTTGGAGCTCTTGGTGGCTATTTCAGGTTCTTAGATTGTCTCTCCGCTCTCTCCTTCTTTATGTCTCTCCGTTAAGCCGTTAAAATATCGCTCCGTAAATCAATCCACTGATGGTCGCCATTGACATTACCAACAGCACAAAAACTACGGTCTTTTTGGTTCCCATCACGCTGCGGATCACCAACATGTTTGGCAGTGACAAGGCGGGACCGGCTAAAAGTAACGCGAGTGCCGGTCCTTTTCCCATCCCGGCTCCCATCAAGCCTTGCAGAATCGGAACTTCAGTCAGCGTTGCAAAATACATGAAGGCGCCAAAGACCGAGGCAAACAGGTTGGCAAACAGGGAGTTGCCACCAACCAGTGAGGCGACCCATTCCGATGGGATCAACCCTTCGTGACCGGGTCGGCCGAGTAGGATACCGGCGACCAACACGCCGATCAGCAATAAGGGGAGGATTTTTTTGGCGAAATCCCAGCTTTCATTAAACCATTCACCCATCTCTCCATCACGGGTGCTTTTCAGGTTACTCAGAATCGCCAGGCCGATTACACCAAAGGTGAACGCCAGGGCAGGATGTTGCGGCTGAATCACCGCCATCAATACAGCAGGGAGGCCGGCTAATATTATCCGTAGCCAGCCAATCCTGAACCAGGTCGCCAACATGATTGCCAAAGCAATAGAAAAGCCGCTGGTAATCCACCATTTGCTGATGTAAATCGTGTGCCAAAGGCCAGTCGGATCAGCAGTTTCCCCCCAATTGGCAAAAACCAGAATGCCGACCATGCTGGCAAAATAGAAGGCGGTCTGCCACAACGGTCGAGCGACCTCATCAGCCCCCATCAGTGGAGCAACAGCCGCTTTTTCGGCCTCTTCATGACGGAAGAAAAAATGCATCGCCAGGCCAATCACCACAGAAAACATAATGGCACCGACAGCCCGGGCAATCCCCATTTCGGGGCCAAGGATCCGGGCAGTCAAAACGATAGCGAGGATATTGATTGCCGGACCGGAGTAGAGAAATGCACAGGCGGGGCCGAGTCCGGCTCCCATCCGGTAGATTCCGGCAAACAGGGGTAATATTGTACAGGAACAGACCGCCAGAATGGTTCCTGAAACGGCTGCGACACCGTATGCCAGTAATTTGTTGGCCTTGGGTCCCAGATATTTCATGACGGCGGTCTGACTGACAAAGACTGCAACAGCACCGGCAATAAAAAAAGCGGGGATCAGGCAGAGGAGGACGTGTTCCTGAGCGTACCATTTAACTAAATGGAGTGATTCGATAATGGCATTTTGAACCCGGGGTGCTTCAACCGGAAGGAAGAAACAGGTAGCGAAAATGGTGATAATCCAAAATAATGGTTTCCATTCAGCTTTCCAATTCATATCTATTACCTTGTTGGCAAAATAGCCAAATAGTTATGTAAAAAAATACTGTAGCTATTTCACAACACGAAGTAATTTCGACCGATCTTGATGCTGGGCTTCAAGAACCGACTCGACACAACCGAAAAAATTAAGAATACAGGGAACTCGCAACTGGTAAAAAACCTGATTTCCCCGTTTTTCATCGATCACCAGGCCCGCCTGTCTTAATACCGACAGATGTTTGGAAACGGTTGAAACGTCGGCTCCCACCATTTCGGTCAATTCGCAGACGCAGCACTCTCCCTTTGCCAGTTTTTCAATCATCATCAAGCGACTCGGGTGTGCCATGGCCTTAAGAACCTTCGCCCGGGCTTCAAGGTGTTTTTTTTGCTGCTTATCCATTTGTTTCTCCATCTATTTGGCAATATAGCCAAGTAGAAAAAGTAAAGTCAAGTGAGGATTTCACAAACGATTTTTTAATCGGATTCAGTTAGAGAATTGTTGAGACAGGAAAAGTCCTCCTCATGGCTCAGGAGATCCAGGGAGAGATCCGAGGGTCAGAGTTAAATACAGTTATTTTCTCTGGAATTCTGATTATATGCAGGGTATCATTCTCGACTGTGAAAATACTCTCTGAATTTATCAAAAAACGGATTCACCGCCTCTCTCCGGGGCAGGGGCTGTTGTTCTATTACTCTCTTGCAATTCTGCTGGGAGGAATCCTTCTCAGTTTGCCGATAGCGGTAAACGGGGAACCCCTATCTTTTCTTGATGCCCTATTTACAGCGACCAGCGCCCAGTGTGTAACCGGATTGGCGGTCGTTGATACCGGCAGTCGATTAAGTCTTTTCGGTCAGTTGGTTGTTCTGTTTCTTATTCAGGCGGGTGGCTTGGGAATTACCACATTTTCGGTCTACCTTTTTTCCTATATGGGGACCCGTTTTAGTCTGCACAGTCGAAAACTTATTGAAGAGACACTCCTCCCATTTCCCTACGCTTCAATTAAAGATCTGATTCGCGGTATTTTTATTCTCACTTTTATCATTGAAGCGATTGGCATGGCTCTGTTAGCGATCCGGTTTGTTCCTGATCTGGGCTGGGGTAAAGGGCTTTACAGTGCGATGTTCCATTCTATTTCCGCATTCTGTAATGCTGGTTTTTCACTCTTTCCCAACAGTATGGAAAGCTACCGTGGTGATCCGATCGTTAATTTAACCTTGATGTTCTTAATTATAACCGGTGGGTTGGGTTTTTTGGTCTTACAGGAAATTCTCGGTATGACCAAGCGTAAAAAGGGGCGACGACACAGGTTTTCTCTCCATAGTCGGCTGGTTTTAATCACCAGTCTGATTTTGACGGTTGGGGGTGCGGTGCTTCTCGGAGTTCTTGAAAATTCATCGGAGTTGCATCAACTGAGTTCTACGGAAGGATTCTGGACGATGCTGTTTCAGTCGGTATCAGCTCGAACCGCCGGATTCAACAGTCTTGATCTAAATTTACTGGAGGTTCCATCACTGTTTCTGATAATGGCGCTGATGTTTGTCGGTGCTTCTCCCGGTTCATGTGGCGGCGGGATTAAAACAACCAGCCTGGCCCTCCTGTTTGTGATTCTCACCAGTCTGTTTCGAGGGGAGAGAAGTACTAATATTTTTCGTCGGACAATCCCCAGTGAGCGCATTGCCCGGGTTCTCACTCTGGTTCTCCTCTCCCTTTTGGTCTGTGGCATGGCGGTGTTTGCTTTGCTGATCGTCCAGACCTCCGGACTGCCGGCAAACGCTCAACATGGGGCTTTTATTGCCTATTCCTTTGAAGCAGTTTCTGCGTTTGCGACCGTGGGGCTCTCTCTCGGGGTTACCCCGACGCTGGCCCCGGCGGGCAAGCTGATTATTATTGTTCTGATGTTTATTGGACGCGTTGGAATCCTCACCCTGGCCTTTGCCTTTATCCGTCGTGCGCGCCGGACGCCGGTCATCTATGGTCAGGAACAAATTATGATAGGATAATCAAGATGAAGCGTTTCTGTGTTATTGGTGCCGGTAGCTTTGGCTTCTATGTTGCCTCAAATCTCTATCAGGAAGGGCATGAGGTGATGGTCATTGATGACGATCAAGCTCATGTTGAGCGATTACAGGAACACTGTTCCTTTGCTCTTCTGGCCGATGCTGCTGATCGTAACTTTCTCGAGTCCCAGGGGGTGACCGAAATGGATGCTGTGATTGTCGCCATTGGTGAAAAATCACATGCAGCGACGTTGACAACCCTCTATTTGAAAGAGCTGGGAGTCAAAAAGATTATTGTCAAAGCGATCGATGAGGATCATGGTCGGATTCTACTGAAGGTCGGTGCGACGGAGGTGATCAATCCGGAAAAAGATATGGCATCTAAGACAGCTTGCCACCTGACCAATCCTAATATCCTGGATATGGTGTCGATGTCGGGAGAATACAATTTAAATGAGCTTGCCCCTCCGAAAGCCTTTATCGGAAAGAGTCTGGTCGATCTCCATCTGCGAAAAAAATATGATGTTTTTGTTTTAGGAATTAAGGATGTGCTGACCGATGAATTTGTCCTTCTCCCTCCTCCTGACCGGCTGATTCGTGATAGCGATCTGCTGCTGATCATGGGGAAGAAGGAAGGAATTAAACGGGCTGTTGAGCAGAGTTGATCCCTCAAGCTTACCTTTGTAACAGCTGGAGAAGTCCCTGTAACAGGCCGGTCGGAGTAGGTGGGCAACCGGGGATGATGGCATCCACCGGAATAACATTGGCCACCGGACCACAGCTGGCGTAAGAGATACCAAACTCCCCTCCATCACCGGCACAATCTCCCATCGCAACCACCAGTTTTGGCGCAGGCATGGCCGCATAAGTCCGTTTCAGTGCTTCCTCCATATGGCGGGAAACCACCCCGGTGACCAGCAACAGGTCGGCATGGCGGGGGGAGGCGACAAAGTGGATGCCAAACCGTTCAATATCGTAGAAACTGTTGTTCGCTGCATGCATCTCCAGCTCGCAACCATTACACGACCCGGCATCGACCATCCGGATGGCAAGAGAGCCGCTGAAACGGGTGGCAATCTCTTTTTGACAGGCGGCACCAAGTTCCACAACCGGAGCAGCGGTTAAATCCAATGGTTCTGTGACACACCCGGTGCGGCGAATTTTATTATAAATACGAAACATCAAAAATCCTCAAACCTAAAGATCGTGGCCGGAATAAGAGCCGTTAACCGATTTGTTGCAGACGGGGAAATCGGGGACAATCACCCCGTCCAGCATCATCTCCAATGCCTGCCAGGTTAACCAGCTGGGATCACGGGGGAAATAACGTTGTACCCTGCCAGCCGAATCAAGTCGGACATAGGCTAACGTCTCTCCACGCCATCCTTCGATAAGACCAATCCCCTCAACAGGGTGACCGGAAAGGGAGTAATCTGCGATCAGATCTCCCGGCGGTAAAGTCCGCAACAAGGAGCTTATTAGCGTCAGAGAGCTGAGAATCTCCTCACCGCGAACTTGTAACCGTTTGGTCAAATCTCCGGTCGAATAGACCGGAACGGAGATGTTCAGCCCTTGATACGGAGGATAGGGGCAATCACGACGGAGATCATCAGCCAGACCACTGGCCCGACCGACGTAGCCAATTGCCCCGAGTCGCTGTGCGTCCTCTGGGCTGAAAATCGCATAGTCCCGCAACCGATCCTGTAAACTGGGATATTCAAGGAGCAGTGGCAATAACTCATCAATTTCACAGCGCAGTTGGACGATCTCCTGTTGCATCTGCTTGATCACTGCCTGATCCAGATCGTATTTGACTCCCCCGGGAGTGACAATATCCATCAGCAGTCGATGTCCCGATAGTGATAAATTTTGTCGCTGCCACAGTTCCCGTAACCGCGACAGCTGATACTGGGCGAAAGCAAACCCGACATCATTACAGATAGCACCAATATCACCAAGATGGTTGGCAATCCGTTCCCGCTCTGAAAGAATCCCCCGCAAGGCCAATGCCCGAGGAGAAACATCAATCTGCAACGCCTGTTCAACCGCTTGGCAAGCCGCCCAGCTATGGGCAACGGTACTGTCTCCGGAGACCCGACCGGCGAGGCGGATGAGGCCATCCAGATCGCGACCAACCGCAATTTTCTCGATCCCCTTGTGGACATAACCAAGCCGTTCTTCGAGGCGTAAAATATTTTCCCCCATCGCCTGAAAACGGAAATGACCCGGCTCAATAATCCCGGCATGAACCGGTCCAACCGGAATCTCATAAACCCCCTCTCCGGCGACCGGAGTGAAGGGGTAGCCATCATCCGGAGCGGTGTTCTTCTCCGGTTTCCCAGCAACCGGAAAATCGTGCCGCAGCGGAAAATCGGATTCTCCCCACGCCTGATGACGTACCCAGCGACGCTGATCACTACTATCCAGAAACTGCACGCCGAACATATCATGCAGATACCGTTCTGGACGGGTTGCCGCGATAAAATAGGCGGTTTGGGAGGTGAGTTCCGGTGACTTGTCAGGGACTTCTGTTTGCAATAACAGATGACCATCGGCACCGAAAAACAGCGCCCGGATAATAATATTGGGGGGCTGATGATCGCCCCAGATGGCCGACCAACGGAGTTTTTGCTGGGCCGCAATTTGCGTAGCAAAACCCCAGTCTTTTGCTTTTAATTGCAGTTGAGTGGTGATCCCTGCCAGAGGGTTATCTTCTTGCCCCCGGATACCGACGGCGCTGAGTTGGTCGCCGAAATCGGCGACCGGCCCCCGTATCTGCTGCTTCATAACAGCCCCTTCCCAACCACCATAATGGTTGCCTGATCCAACCAGTTGGCAAGAATGTCGGGAATTGAAATTCCCAGCCACAATACCAGAAATAGATGGAAGATAATCGGCACCATATTGGCTTTAACCGGTAACTGCCCCTCCGGTGGTTCACCAAAAACCATCGGTTGGACATGGCGGAACAGTCCGGCAAAAGCGACCGCCAGACCAATGAGCAGCGGCATTACCAACCAGGGCATAGATTTGATGGTTGCAGTAAAAAGGAGAAATTCACTGGTGAACACCCCAAACGGGGGGAATCCGGCAATCGCAACAGTTCCCAACAGAAATGTCCAACCAACAGCCGGTTGGGTTTTGATCAGCCCCCGAATTTCACTGATTTTCTGGGTCCCGGCAATATGGGCGGCATGACCAACGGTAATAAAAATTGCCGATTTGGTCAGGGAGTGGACAATCATGTGCAGCAGCGCCCCAAACGTGGCGAGCGGGCCACCAAGACCAAAAGCAAATGTCATCAGTCCCATGTGTTCGATGGAGGAATAGGAGAACATCCGCTTAATATCCCGCTGCCGGTGGAGAAGAATCCCGGCGACACTGAAAGAGAGCATGCCGAAACCCATCATGATATAGCTGGGGAGATGATTATTCAGAGCGGGTTCAATCAACATTTTATAGCGAACCACAGCATAGAGGGCAATGTTCAGCAGCAAACCGGAGAGGATCGCCGACATCGGTGTCGGCCCCTCGGAGTGGGCATCAGGAAGCCAGTTATGTAACGGCACCAGGCCGATTTTTGTTCCGTAACCAACCAGTAAAAAAACAAAGGCCAACAGCAAAACCGTCGGTTCAAGTTGGTCCGAATGTTCCTGTAAGACGCTCCAGAGTAAGGATCCCTCTTTGCCGGGGAGAACTTTTTCCGCCGCAAAATAAATCAGTACCGTACCAAACAAAGCCTGGGCAATACCGACACCACAGAGGATGAAATATTTCCACCCCGCTTCGATTGCTTCCGGAGTTCGATACAGGGAGACCAGCAGCACCGTTGCCAGCGTCGCCCCTTCAACTGCCACCCAGAGAATCCCCAGATTGTTAGTCGACAGCGCAATCAACATGGTGAGCAAAAATCCCTGGAACATAGCGTGATAAAGGCGCATCCGGCCAGCATCAACCCGGCGAATTTTCAATTCATGGGCCATATAGGGACGGCTGAAAATTGAGGTGGTCAACCCCACCAGCGCATTGACCAGAATCAGATAAACATTGAAGGGATCAATATAAAACATCTTTCCCGGAGTGATCATCGCTCCATTGGTAAAGATATCAACTGCCAGTTGCAGGGATGTGGCAAAGGTAACCGCACAAACCATGATATTCAGGGTTCCGGCATATTTCCAATGGCCAATCACCCCAAAGATGAACATTGCCACCAGAGGGATCAGCAGGGTTGCGTAGAGAGCCGTCATCGATCCACCTCATGCAAGCGATTCAGATGGTCGACATCCAGTGAACCGATCCCGGCCCGGATCTGATAGAAAAAGATGCCGAACAGGATGGCGGCAACCAGAACATCAAACGCTACTCCCAGCTCAACCACCATCGGCATCCCGTAAGTTGAAACCACTGCGGCAAAAAACAGCCCGTTTTCCATCGACATAAAGCCAACCACTTGCGACACTGCTTTACGGCGGGTAATCATCATCAACATCCCCAGCAGGATGATTGCCAGCGAAATGGCAATGGTATTGCGGGTTGCCAGAGTTGAGAGTTCCCGGATTGGCAAGGCGACATAGTAACTGAACAGAACCAGTGCCCCGCCGGCAATCATAATCATCGAAGGACCACCGACATTTTCAACATCCCGTCGAATATCCAGCCGTTTAACCAAGCGGCGTAGTAACCAGGGGATAAAAAAAACTTTGAGAGCCAGGGTTATCCCGGCAGAGATGTAGAGATGATAGCGTCCGGAACTCTGGGCAATCAGGCAGGTGCCTAAAAACAGTAAGAATCCCTGTACCGCAAAGGTATTGATCAGGCTAACGATCCGGGTTTGTGCCAACAGCAGAAAGGAGGTCAACAGAACCATCGCCGAGAGGGTCAGAATCAATTGTTCGATCAGGGAGAGTTGGGCATAATTCATGTCAGTTGATCTCCAGAATAACGTGACTCAGCATACCGAGGAGGGAGAGGATAAAAGCCAGTCCGAGGTACTGGGGAGCGCGGAAAAAGCGCATTTTTGCAATCCCGGTTTCCATGACAGCCAGAGCGGTTCCTAACAGAAAAAGTTTAATCATGATGCTGGCGAAACCGATGAATAGTGGTAAAGGGGTAAAAGTGTCAGCAATTCCCCAGGGGAGAAAAAGGTTTGCCAGTAATACACTATAAATCATCAGCTTGAGCATTGCCCCCCACTCCATTAGTGCCAGATGGCGGCCGGTATATTCAAGGATCATCGCTTCGTGCACCATGGTCAGTTCAAGATGGGTCGCTGGATTGTCGATGGGAATCCGCCCCGTTTCCGCCACGGCGACCAGCAGCATCCCCATCGCGGCAAACACAAAGGAGGGGTAGAGCTGGATCGGTTGTTCCAGCAGATAGCGGATCATGCTGGCCAGATTGGTACTGTGAACCGTCATGGCGATGGTAAAAATTCCCATCAGCATCGCCGGCTCGGCCAACGAAGAGATGGTCATTTCACGGGATGAGCCCATTCCGCCAAAGGCCGTACCAATATCCATCCCGGCCAGGGCAAGAAAGAACCGCCCCAGAGCAAAGAAGCCAACCAGGACAATAACATCAGCGATAGCGGCGGAAGGGAGTCCCGTCGCTAACATTGGAACGACAGAACCCGCCAGAGCAGTGACACTGAAAACGATATAGGGGGCAACCCGAAAAATCGGACTGGCCGACTCTGATAACACCACCTCTTTGCGAAACAGTCGCAATAGATCCCGGTAGGGTTGCCAGGGGGGCGCTCCTCGCCGTGACTGCAGTTTGCATTTCACCCATTTCACCCAGCCGGTTAACAGTGGGGCACAGAAAAGGAGTAAAATGGTTTGGGCGAGAGCCAATATCCAGCCATTCATAACGACACCACCCAGAGCAAAAAGAGTAGAGTAAAGAAGGAATAAGCCAGGTAGACCCGGATATTTCCCCCCTGAATTAATGCGGCCCGGCGGGCGGTTGCTAACAGCAATCGGCCAATTGGTTGATAGATTTTCAGCCAGACCCAGTCTCCCACAGTGAGTTGATATTTCCCTCCGGGATGTTCCTGATCCGGGTTCTGATAGCTTTCTGAAATGGACCAGACCGGCCGAAAAATTCGCCGAATCGGCATGCTGAAAGATGCTGCGGTATATTGCATCCGGGCATTTAACGAACCAAATCCACAGTCCCAGGTCGGGGCAATCCGGAACATTTTGTTTTTCCGCCGCGGATGGAGCCACAGCCAGATAAGTAACCAGGCAGAGCCGATGGCAAAGAACACCATAGGGGCACCATAAGAGGCAACATCCATCGATACCGGGGTCAACCAGAGCCAGCCATGTGCAGTTGCGACCGGCATGCCGGTGGGTAATAACTGCTGGGCGATGGTATCCAGTTGAGCAACCGTCCAGGTTGGAAAAATACCAAAAAACAGACAGAGGATTGCCAGGATAATTTGACCCAGCTGCAATCCAAAAGCCGCCTCAGTTGCCTGGGCGGTGTTTTCACTGCGGGGCAAGCCCAGGAAACAGATCCCGTAAACTTTAACAAAACAGGCTGCCGCCAAAGCGCCAGTTAATGCCAAAACTGCTGCAGAAACAGGGATAACAGCAGTCAGGATATGGTTACTGAGAACGGTCCCCTGCAGCGCTGTTTGAAAGGTGAGCCATTCCGAAACAAAACCGTTAAACGGGGGAAGAGCCGAAATGCTGATACAACCAATTAAAAAGCAAACCGCTGTAACCGGCATTTTTTTGATCAATCCGCCCATTTTTTCCAGATCATGCTCACCACTCTGTTGCAGAACCGCTCCAGCACCTAAAAACAACAGACTTTTGAACAGAGCATGGTTGAGACAGTGGTAGAGGGCAGCAATTAAACCCAGGGCAGCAAGCTGGGGGTGACCACTGCCGTAGAAAATCATCGAGAGCCCCAGCCCCATATAGATAATGCCGATGTTCTCAACACTGTGATAGGCCAGAAGACGTTTGAGATCGTGCTGCATCAGCGCATAGAGAACCCCGAGGATTGCCGAGAGGCTGCCGATAATCAGGACAATCACCCCCCATTGCCAGTAAACATCCCCCAGCAGATCGTAAACAAATCTGATAAATCCATAAACCGCCACTTTCAGCATCACCCCCGACATCAACGCTGAAATGTGTGAAGGAGCGACCGGGTGTGCCTGGGGGAGCCAGACATGCAACGGGACAATCCCGGCTTTCATCCCAAAACCGATCAGCGCCAGGGCAAAGGCGAGTGATGACCAGGCCGGTGACAACTCCACCAACTGCATTGAGCTAAAATCAAAGGCTCCGGAAAATCCGGCCAGAACACCGTAGGCGGCAAGGATGAACAATCCGCCCACCTGCGCCATCAGCAGATAGATAAATGCTGCGCTACGGTTGGTTTCATGCTGATGCTGATAAGCGACCAGAAAATAGCTGCTGACCGACATCAGCTCCCAGGAAATCATAAAAGAGAAGGCATCACTGGCCAGCAGCACCATCTGCATCCCGGCGACAAACAAGCCGGTAAACAGGGTTAACGGGAGGAGCGGTTGAGCTCCTTGCTGGTATTCGCGAACATAAGCGGGACCATAAATAGCCGCAATCAGACTGACCAGGCTGACTAGGACCAGAAAAAATCCGGAGAGGGGGTCAAGATGGAGGTGGCACGGAAGCCATGGCAAGCCGATCGGCAGTTGTTGACGAATATCAACATGGCACAGCAGTGCCATCCCCCCGCCGGCGATCCCGGTTAATCCAGAGATCCCCAACAGAGCAAAAGCGACAAACTTACTGACTGGGATACTGCGATAAAATAGAATCGGCAGCAGTGCTGATCCCAATGCCATTATAATGGCCAGATAGACAAGAGTTAAAGCCATCCCCTACTTCTCCTGCGTACTGGTTGAATGATCCAGTTGTTGTTCTGCTGCGCGTAAGGTTGAAAAAATAATTTCCCGGTTTTCCTGATGAATTAATGCATTTTTGAAGTTTTGATCTTTCAGCAGAAACACTAATTTGGACAGCAGATAGAGATGGGTTTTCTGAGTTGGTGCCAGAGGGGTAAATAAAATATTGACCGGATTACCGTCCATGGCTTGAAAATCAATCAGGTTTTCCAGAAAAAATAGTGTCATAGAAGGGCGGGTGACCTGAGTGAAGAGGGGCACCCGCAAATGGGGAATAGCAATCCCGTCACCAATAGCTGTTGATGCGGTCTTTTCCCGCTCCACCAGAGTTCGGGCCAAATATTTGTGATCGGTGTCGTCAGGAAGACGGAGGTGGGTTGCAACCTGCTCCAACACTTCATCGCGAGTTTTTCCATCAATCCGATAAAAAATTCCCCCGGTTTCCAGAGCATCGCTGAATCGGGGCATTGGTAATTTATCAATTCCAGGTTCGGTAAAAGCCTCGGGAGAAACCGCCATGTGCCGCGAGGTTGCCCATTCCAGGAGTTCGGAGCGATTAAACCGGTGTTGTCCCCCCATCCGGTAGCTGGGAATGGCTGCTTGTTTGATCCAGCGATAAATCGATTTTTCCGAAACACCCAATAACGTCGCTGCATCTTTGACCGAAAGGTTCATCTTTTCCTCCAATTGGACATTTATGGACATCATTTCAGATTGCAGAAATATGTCAAGGTAGAATTCACAATATTTTCTGTGTTAAAATCAGAAGTTCACACTTTGGAGGTTCTCACTATGGCCGATGTCACAAAATTTCTTGATGGAATTGAAGCTTTTCAACAGCAACACTTCGGAGAGAATCCGGAACTGGCCAGTACTCTGGTTGCTGGACAGAAACCGCAGGCTCTGTTGATCGGCTGTTGTGATTCCCGGGTGGATCCGGCAGTATTATTAGATTGTGATCTTGGAGACTTGTTCATCCTGCGAAATATTGCCAACCTGGTTCCCCCATATCTAAAAAGTGATGATTATCACGGGGTTAGTTCCTCCCTTGAATATGCGGTCTGCCATCTGGAAGTTTCAGATATTATTATCCTTGGTCATTCGGAATGTGGTGGGATTGAGGCGCTGATGGAATCAGCTAACACCGGAGAAAGCGGTGAATTTATTGGGAAATGGGTCAATATTGCGGCATCTGCACGTGATAAAGTTTTACAGGAATTAGCAGAGGACCTTCCGGAAAAGCAGGCACGGGCCTGTGAAAAAGAGGCGATTTTGGTCTCATTGAGAAATCTGATGACTTTCCCCTGGGTTAAAGA
>Ga0256827_10001429_pt1 | contig 15259 bp, 15 predicted proteins | sample CV84metaG_FD_185977 | JGI IMG/M metagenome (GOLD analysis project Ga0256827, IMG submission 185977) | Hydrothermal vent microbial communities from East Pacific Rise, Pacific Ocean - CV84 | ecosystem: Environmental > Aquatic > Marine > Hydrothermal vents | place: Pacific Ocean: East Pacific Rise... | reverse complement strand
AAAATTGTTTGTTCTTTGTAATACTGTTCATTTTGTTTTATTATTGATTTTGTCAGGTTTTTATTAATCGCTTTAAGCGTTCCTGATATGATTGCCAATAATTTTTTTGTGTTCTTTCATTTAAAAAAGAAGAAAACACCATTTTTTCTACCAAATGTGATTGACTAAGCATCAAAGCTAAAATATCATCAAATATCTTTTTTTTAATTTTGGCTTGCTCAGCGAGTATAGCAAATTGCTTCCTCATTTTTCCTTGTGCTAAGTGTCGTGGTAATAAGCCGTCTTCTAATGCAAAATCTCTGTCCTCAATATGAATGCGACTATTCAATAAATCGTAAGTAGGACTTAAACCGAAGTCACCCATAGAGGTTTCAAGAAGAGAAAAGTTCTTTATATGAGCATCTCCATTTGAGAACAAATAGTTAAAAATTAATATCTTCAATAGTTTTGGTGCTTCTATTTGGTATGCAGGCACATAGGATTGCATTATATGAAATAAATCAAGGTAATGCCCCAAATATTTATAATGCTCACCATGAGTTTGAGGTGTTTTGCCTGTAAGCGATGCGAAATCTTCCTGTGCTAATTTACGACCATCTTTATCAAAGTCGAATCTTTTTGTAATATATGCCGGGGCTCCATCCTTGAAAAAGATAAGTGCATTCTCAGCAGTGTGAATCCCATAAATCTGACGAGCCATTTGCATTGTCAGATGCTCGTTTGCCGGCATTTGATCTTTTTTCTTCCCCACACCGGGGATTGGTTTTAAAATATAGCCTCCATTTTCTCCTTCGTCAACAAGTCTTAATTTGTTTTTTTCAAGTATGACGGAGAATTTTTCCTGAACTCCGGAAATGGATAACCGCTTTCGGTTTTCATTAAATAATTCATCCGTTTCAGGATTTGAAGCTGGTGATTCGTAGGGTAATACATGATGTACTTTTCTTCCTTGAAATACTCGGTTCAAACAGGCTCTGCTGTACGTATCAAAGCCTTCAGCCAATGTCCCGGGGCAATATTTTATTTTCGGTAAACTCATTTTTAGATTTTCATAAGGCTTACTGCACCTATACTATCATTTATAGCTGTGGTAATTAGCAGCCCAAAATAATCATTTTCATCAATTCGATGGTGCTTACATACAAGTTCTTTATTGGAACCTTCGGGAAGCATATTGTAAAAAAAAGGAAAGAGTATTTTGGAATGATATTCTTGATTGCTTTTTGGTAAAGTGAGACTGATCCCATTTTTTTGAGTATTTGCTATCCAGTTGTCATGGTATCTGAAGGTAAATGAACCATCATCGTGTTGGGTCAATAAACCAGCCTCTTCATTTTTATATAATACTTTCGCCTGTCTCATTCGTTATTATTTATATCCTTAATTTCCAGGCGAATCTCCATTCCTAATACATCGGCTAATTTTTGCAAAGTCAATAAAGTTGGATTCCCTTTCCCACTTTCAAATTGCTTTAATGTTCTTAGGCTCACACCTGAGAGCTCTGCCAGAGTTTCTTGTGTGACCTGCATGACCTCTCTTCGTTTTTTTATCGTTCCTATTAATCCTTCTAAGTGCATTATATTGCTCTTTTTTATGCAAATATAAAACAAAAACTGGAAATATTGCAAATAGTGCAATATACTGCACTAAAGTAAGTATCTTTTATAAGATTACACTAAAACACATCGATAAGTGCAATATGCTGCACTATCTGTTGTTTTTATTTCGGAGATAACAAATTAGGGTGAAAATAATCCTGTATTTTTATTCAAAGTTTAGTTGGTTTAATGCTTCACTTGAGATTGTATTGGGAAGCCTTAAAAAGCGCCGTTTTTTTTATCCTTTTATCAGGCCGGGAATCATTTTACAAAAGAAATGCAGGTTAATTTTTGTTAAAGCATGTAAAATATAATAAATTTTTTCTACTTTTAGGGTCTTAAAAATAATAATAATAAAGCGATATATTATGAAAATTACATTCAATGAATTAAGAAAGATAAAAGACAATTTACCAGACGGATCAATCCATAAAATAGCTGAAGAGCTAAACCTTAGCGTTGAAACAGTGAGAAATTATTTTGGAGGTCAGGACTACGAGCATGGTGAAGCCATGGGTGTTAGTATTGAGCAAGGCCCCAATGGTGGATTAGTTGATATTGCTGATGATACTATTCTTTTAAAGGCAAAAGAGATTTTAGCTTACGCCTAAAATTTCGTTCTAAGATTTTATAAAAAATATTGACCCCTAAAGCATTGTTTTGCTCTTAGGGTCAATATTTTTTTGTTTTATCAGGCCTGTGTTTTAAAGAATGACGGATTATTAATCTTCTTTATTTTTAAACACATCTTCTTTTGAAGTCTTTTCCACCTTATCTCTGTTCTTGAGTTTCTTTGATACGGCAGCATATGGTCCGGTAATGACTAAAGCTCCTTTTTCGAGCCCCGATTCAATTTCGATATATTTATTATCCTGAACCCCAGTTTTTACTTCGTGCATAACGGCGATACCTTCTTCATATACAAAAACGTATTCTTTCAGCTCTTTCTTTTCTGTAACACTCTTATCTTCATCTTTCTTTTTACGTTTTTCGTAAGTGCTTATTCTTCGGCCGGTAGTGTCGGCACGTGTGGTTACTGCAGCTATTTCAACGCAAGGCACATTTATTTTAACATTGGTTTGTATATCTACGGATGCAGACATCCCCGGGCGGAACGGGCTAAAATTGGCAGGTTTATTATCGGATAAATGTTTGTACGAATCGCTTAACATCAATATCTTCACATCAAAATTTGTGACCTGATCGGCACTTGTCCCTTGGGTATTTGCCGAAGTGGCTATTTCGGTAACCAGTCCTTTAAATTCTTCTTTTAAATAAGCATCTACCTCAATAATACAGGTGTCGCCAATGGCCACCCTAACAATGTCGTTTTCGTTTACTTCTACATGAACTTCCATATTGTTCAGGTTGGCGATACGCATCAACTCGGTACCTGCTGAGAATTGCGAAGCACCCTGTACTCTTTCTCCCTTTTCGACACTTAATTTTGAAACGGTTCCATCCTGAGGGGCAAAAACGGCGGTTCGTGTGAGGTTTTCTTTAGCTTCTCTTAAGCTGGCTTCGCTACTTTTTACCTGATACTGAGCCGATTTCAGATTCTCCTCGGCAGCTTTTACCCTGCTTTCGCTTACCTGAAAATTAGCTTTTATCTTTTCGAAGTCGGCATTGCTGATTACTTCGTTTTTCCAAAGCTTTTCGTTTCGGTCGTAATCTAACTTCGATTGAACAAACTCTGCTTTAGCTTGCGATAAGCCTGCTTTGGCATTGGCTACCGATGCTCTTTGAGAGTTTAAAGCTGCTTCGGAACGGGCATAAGCTGTTTGATAGGCTTCGGGATCTATCTTTGCCAACAGTTGTCCGCTCTTCACCTGATCTCCCTCTTTTACCGTTAGTTCTATTACTTCGCCACCAATAAACGGGCTCACTCTAATATCTTTCTCGGGTTGTATCTTGCCATTGGCAGTAACTGTTTCGATAATGGTGCGTAAACTCACCTCTTCCACTGTTACTTTAGTCAGTTTTTCTTCACCCAGAACACCTTGTTTTTTTAGTACAATAAGCACTATAAGTAGTGCAACTACTATAACAGAGATAATGATAATCCACTTCTTTTTCATTGTATAAAATTTGTAATTACCTATTAATAAATCAATTAAACTTAAGAGCGTAGTTGCTACTCCGATCTTATTTGAATTTATAGGGTTAAAGGTATACCCATATAAAAATCAAGTATTTTTGTTTTGAAAATATAATCGTATTTCGCTCTAAGCAATTCGGATTGTGCTTGAGTCAGTTTTATTTTTGCAATGCTGTAGTCTACCGAGTTTATCATGCCAATATTAAATCTTTCCTGTGTGTATTTAAATGATTCAGTTAAGGATTCTACAGATATTTTATTGGCATTATATGTTTTATAAGCAGCAATGGCATCGTGGTATTTTTGTTCAATATTTTTACGAAGCTCATTTTTTTGAAGTTCCAGATCATAATTTCTACTAATGCTTTGCACTTTCACTCGGTTTAAGTTTGAGCGTATGGAATAGGCATTAAAGATAGGGATGCTTAATGAAAAAGTCAGGTATTCGCCTCTGTTGTTTTTCATTTGATCGCCATAGGACATGATTGGACTGTTGGGGTCGGTATAGATCTCCCGTTGTTTGTCGTTATAATTGGTTCCTATGCCACCACTCATCGAAAGGGTAGGGTAAAGCCCTCCTTTGGCAATGCTAACCGCTCTTTCGGCACTCTCTACCGATAGCTCTATGCTTTTTATTTCGGGCATAATATCTACTGCTTTGGCGTACACTTGTTCCGAGGGGATGATTTGCAATTCATCGGAGAGCTCAATCTCGGGGCGGTGTATTTCCAACTCCGTCACAGCAGGTAAGTCTAAGATTTGCTTTAGATTTAGATACGACAGCTTCAGGTTGTTCTCAGCTTGTATTAAGTTGGTTTCTTCTGTAGCCGATTGTGCCTGAATCTCTAATAAATCGCCTTTGGGTAAGGAGCCGGCTTCTACCAGTTTCTTCGATCTTTCAATCTGTTGTTTTGTTACTTCAATTTGTTGCTCCGAAACGAGTAACATCTCGTGATTGAAGAGGATATTTAAAAAAGCCGCAGTGAGGCTTAATGAGATATTATCCTCCATCTCTTCGGCTTTGTAGATACTGGCTTCGTAATCCAGTTCGTTTTTCTTGAGGGTATTCCATTTTTGCATGCCTTTAAACAAATCTAAACGTCCGTTCAGATTATAGTTGTTATTCATGCTTTGTTGGTTACTGTAAATATTGGTAACAGGGTCTACATTTCTGCCAAAATTATAATTGAGATTAACTCCGGCATTGGCCGAGGGGGCAAAATCTAATTTACTTTGTAAAAGGTTAATTTCAGCCGTTTGAGTTTGTAAGTGGATTTGTTTAATCTGTATGTTATTCTCTAATGCATAGTTCACGCATTCTTCTAATGTCCATACTTTTTGTGCCATCACACTTCCTAAACCCAAAAGAAGGAACGAAAATGATAAGGCTATTAACTGAGGATTGAGTTTTATTAATTTCATATGGTTTCTTTTAAAATAAAAGTAATGTTAAAATACTCTTGAAGCAAATCTAAGCATTTTTATTCCTAAAAACGTGCCATACACTAACTTATTGAGTAATTAACGAATTATTTCAAGCTTATGACGGCAAGTGTTGTATAAGGTTACACCTGTTGTTCGGAATTGAACAATATTTTAAAATATTTGATGTAGTTTTGTCAAACAAATTTAGACTTCGTTTTATGAAACAGCTTTTAAGCATTATCTTTTCAATGTTAATTGGGTTTTTATATGCTCAGGATACTTTACAACTGATGCAATATAATTTATTGAATTATGGTAATTATACCGATTATTGTACTTCGGAGAATAATAATGTCAGTATTAAAAATGCTCATCTTAAAGAAATCATTGATTATGTGAAACCCGATATCTTCACAGTTAATGAGATGTCCCGAAATGAAACTTTTCATGACCTCTTACTCAATGAAGTATTAAATACCGACGGTGTTACTTACTATCAAAGAGCGGCCTCTACCAATGCTGCCGAGTCATATTTGGTAAATATGCTTTATTATAACAGCGAAAAGCTGAGTTTATATTCTCAGGATATTGTCTACGCCATGGTGCGCGACATTAATGTTTATACCCTTTATTTTAATTCGGAGGATTTAGCGAAGACCAGGGATACCATTTTCCTGACTTGCTTTGTGGCACATTTAAAAGCAGGGAGCCAGTATTGGAATGCTGATAAAAGAGCACAAATGGTTTCTTCGGCTATGACTTATATCCGAACTCATGATTTACCTGATAATATGCTGTTTATGGGCGATTTAAATCTGTATAGCGATCAGGAGCAGGCCTATAAGAATTTGATTTATACTTATTATAGTAATCGATATTTTTATGATCCCATAGATGCCGAAGGGAATTGGAATAATAATTATAATTTTAAAGATGTGCATACGCAAAGTACTCATGCTGGAGGCAGCTCTTGTGCTGCCGGTGGAGGTTTGGACGACAGGTTCGATTTTATCATGTCTTCCGAATCTATTTTAAAGGGGCAAAAAGGGATGAAGTTATTAAAAAGCACCTATACTGCTTTGGGTAACGACGGACAGCATTTTAATAAAAACATCAACGATTCTCCAACCAATACTTCGGCGCCAATAGATGTTATTAATGCCCTTTATGGGGCTTCCGATCATTTACCTGTTATGGTTAAGATAGCTGTGGATGCCGCGTTTAATAGTTTGGGAGAAATATCGAATATTGCTTCCATACAGTTTCCTAATCCTTGTAAAAATACGCTTCAACTACGTATTCAGCTTCGAACACCACAAAAGCTGTATTTAGAGATTTATAATATATATGGTCAATTAGTGATCTCAAGAGATATCAAAGCATTGGAAAATACTTTAGAAGAACGTATTTCGATGCTTCATTTCCCCGATGGCGCTTATGTATTACGATTAACCGATGAAGAAGGGCATACCATCTCACGTAAATTTATTTTAAACAAATAGTCATGAAGACAATCTTTTTAATGCGCCATGGCAAATCCGAAGATGGATATGACAAAACAGATTTCGAAAGGGATTTACATCCCAAAGGAGAAAAGAAAACCCTAAAAATAGCTCGTTTTTTGTTGGAGCAGCATTATAAACCACAAAAAATTATTACCAGTGCCGCCTATCGTACCATACAAACTGCCAAAATAATGAGCAAGGTATTAGGGATTCCGGACAGCGATATCATTGAAACAAAACAGTTATATCTGGCTTCGGCCGATGAGATGCTGAGCTATATATATGGTATCGACGATAGTATCAATTCTATAATGATGGTTGGGCATAATCACGGTATTAGCGACTTAGCCTCATATCTGAGCCATTCAGACTTAGAATGGATGTCGACCTCGGCAGTAGTAGCTGTTGAGATTGACAACGATAAGTGGACAGATTTAGAATTATCGACAAAAACCGTGCTTTTTAACATCAAACCATCGCTAATATAGTATCTCTTACTATGTTTCCTCTTAAATATTTTTAACTTAATTATCGCATAAAAGCATTGATATCTAATAAAACTATATACCTTTGTAGAATTATTAGCAAGCCTTTTTTAGAAAATATAAAAAAATATTCGAATAATGTCAAACAAACACACATTTCATATTCCCGTGATGGGGATTGGATTTACCATAGATTCACCACTTAAAGTCTCGCATTTAGGCATCGATTCTGTTATTTCGATGGTTGATGATATTCTTGTAGAGAAAATGCGCAAGATGTACAGCCAGAAATTTGAGATCCCTTATCAGGAAATTAGCGATAAGATTGATGATTTTAGAGCCAAGAGATTTACGGCCTATTTAAATATGATGAATGAGCAGATAGAGAAGAAATTTGAAAATTTGAAATCTGCAGCTCATGAAAAAAGCAGTGAATTAAAAGAATACATCAGTTTATTGCCTGATAGCTCCTCCATAAAAAAGGAGTTTAACGAATTAACCTCAAAATACTTTAATGTCAACGAGATTAAAGACTGGATAAAAGATAATCTTTCCATGGGGAGCATAGATGTTAACATTATGACCAAGGTTGATAAAGACAACTATCGTGATGGCAAACAGCTACCCGTTGAGTATAATGATGCCCATGCTGCTTTAAGAGGATTTGCCGACAGCGATTTAAACTCTTCGGTGGTATTATCAGCAGGAATGAACCCCAGGTTATATAATTATATGGAGCAATTCAAAGACTTCTATCCCAATGAAGACGGGGAGATGAAAAAGCGAATTGTTTTAAAGGTTAGCGACTACCGTTCTGCTTTAATTCAGGGAAAATACCTAGCCAAAAAAGGCCTATGGGTGTCGGAATATCGTATTGAGTCGGGTTTAAACTGTGGCGGCCATGCTTTTGCCTCTGATGGTAATTTGTTAGGTCCTGTATTAGAAGAGTTTAAAACTTACCGGGACCGATTGACCGAAGGTGTTAACGAGATATACATCAGAGCCTTAAAAAATAAAGGCCTTACCGTTCCTAAAGAACATCTTAGTTTAAAAGTTACAGCACAAGGTGGTGTTGGCACAGCCGAAGAACATCAGTTTTTATTGGATGAGTATGGTGTGGATTCTGTAGGATGGGGTAGCCCGTTCTTATTGGTTCCCGAAGCTACCTCGGTTGATGATGCTACCCGTCAACAGTTGATGGATGCTAAAGAGGAAGACTTATATTTAAGCGGAATTTCTCCTTTGGGAGTCCCTTTTAATAATTTAAGAGGCAACACCAAAGATATTGAAAAAGAGAAATGGATCAGCGAAGGAAAGCCGGGGAGTTATTGTCCAAAACAATTTGTTAAACTTAATACCGAACTCACCGAGAAAGCCATATGTACGGCTTCTTATCAGTTTCAACGCCTTAAAATAAAAGCCTTAGATGCTCAGGGACTTTCACCCGAAGATTATAAAAAAGAATATGATAAAATCACCGAGAAATCATGTGTTTGCGTGGGCTTGGGTACTTCTACCATGATAGCTCATGGTATTGATACCGAAGGTATTGGTGATGGCGTTTCGGTATGTCCCGGACCTAATCTGGCCTATTACTCTAAGGAGATGACACTCAAAGAAATGGTGGGGCATATCTATGGCAGAAACAATGTGATGTACCGAAAAGACAGACCTAATATGTTTGTGAAGGAGCTTAATATCTATATCGATTATTTAAAAACCAAGCTCGAGGAAACCACGGATTCTTTTAATAAAAAGCAAGAAAAGTATTTATACAAATTTGCTGACAACTTAAGAGATGGAATCAATTATTATCAAGAAGTTTTTGGTAGGCTTAAAGGTAAATTCGAAGATAAGAAACAAGTAGTCTTGAATGATTTAGAAACCAGCAGAGAGAACTTACAAAGCTTATACGAAGAGATTCAAAGCCTCTATAATAATAAAGAAGAAGAGTTGGTATTAGAGTCCGTAAAATAGGGCTCTAATGTACTTCTCTATAAGTTTCCTGAGCTGATTGATGTACCTCTTGGTATACTTCATCTGCTTTTCCTACACCGTTAATATGGTAAATCCTGACTGATTTTTCATAGTATTTCAGAACAGGGAGTGTTTTCTTTTCATGCATCTCCAACCGTTTTACGATGGTTTGAGTACTTCCGTCGTAGGGCATTCTGTATTTGGTTTTCCCCCGGGCATCTAATCTTTTTACGAGCTCTAAAGTAGGCACTTCAATATTTATCACGCACGATATTTTAGTGTTTTGCTTCCGTAATAAACCATCTAAGATATAAGCTTGTACCAAAGTACGCGGAAAGCCTTTAAAGATAAAACCTTTAGCATTGGGATTTTCTTTGATTCTTTTTTCTATCAGTCGTACAATTAGTTCATCGGGGACCAGTGTGCCTTCTTTTATATGAGGTTCTATCATTTGGCTTAAGGGACTTTTTGTTTGTAGTTCCTCGGTTAGTATTTCGCCGGTAGCCAAATATACCAGATCGAAATCCTGTGCCAGTTTACGAGCCTGAGTCGCCCGACCGGCACCCGGATAGCCAAACAACACGATATTCATTTGTGATTTGGAGAGCGCCAATTCCATCTGTTCCACCACTCTCGAAAATACTTCCTCGATGCTTCCTTCGCCTTTTATTGAAGCATGAATCCCCTGTTCGTCATAAAACTGTAATACGGGAATGGTTTTTTTATCATATTCTCTTAAACGGTTCAGAATCACCGCTTTGGTATCATCACTGCGGCCCGATATTTTAGCTCTTTCCAACAGCCTTTTCAAAGCTTCTTCTTTAGTTACTTCCAGACTAATTAATATGTTTAAGGAAGTATGTATTTTGCTTAACAGCCCATCTAAGATATAAGCTTGTATATAGGTTCTGGGGAAACCATCGAACAAAAAACCTTTGGCTTCATGCTCTCCTTTCAGATGTTTCTCAATAATCTGTATGATAATCTCATCGGATACCAATCCTCCTTCTTCAATAATCTTTTTAGCCTCTAAACCCAGCTGGCTCTCATTAGCAATTTCTTGCCTCAGAATATCACCTGTAGCAATATAGCTCAGTTTATATTTTTTCATCAATAATGCCGATTGTGTCCCCTTTCCGGCTCCGGGAGGCCCAAATAATGCGATGTTTAACATAATACTAATTTTATGCTAAAGATAATCAAAATAAGAATATGCCGTTTAACGGGTTGCTATTTATCAGGAATTGGCGAGGATTTCTTTGGCTTTTTTAAGTACTTCTACCTCCTGCGAATCTATCATATATTCATCATCACCTAAGTTAACATCTGTTTTTTGATAAATCATCTCTGAGTTTTCCTTTGTACGTGATGACAGATGATAGGCATGAGCATTTGTTTTTTCTATGAGTTGTGGTAACAGCTGCATTCGAACGCCACTGGCAGCCATAATCTTTATTCTGTCACGGCTTTTGATTACCAGCTCTTTTAATAAATCGGCTCCGTCTATTGCTTTGGCTTGTTGTCCGCTGCTTAACAGATAATCCACCTTAAGCTCTATGAGCTCTTCCAAAGCTTCCAAAGGATGTTGACATCTGTCAAAAGCACGGTGAAAAGTTATTTTCATGGGCCTGGCCAATTCAATAAATTCTTGTGTCAAAGCCTTATCAATAGAACCATCGGTGGTTAAAAATCCAATTACCACGCCATCTACACCTTGCTCTTTACAAAACTTCACATCATTTTTCATAATCTCAATCTCTTCGGCATTATAATAGAAGTCGCCGGCACGGGCACGTATCAATACATGTATTTTTAATGACAAGTTATTGACGCATTGCCGAATGAGCCCAGCAGAAGGGGTGACCCCACCTTCTCCTAAAGCGCTACACAATTCTATTCTGTCGGCACCTGCCTGATCAGCGGCACGTGCAGACCGCCAGTTGTTACTACAGATTTCTAATTCTAACTTATTCAGTCTCTTTTTCATTATTTATCTTTTTCAAAAACCTTTGTTCTTGTTTTTCTACCACTTTAATTTCACCAAACCAATCGGCTATTTTTATTTTTACTTTTATTAAAATATCGGGGGTAATATATTTAACAAGCTGCATAATGGTAACATATAAAACGCCAATATCGTCGCTATATCCAATGATGGGAGTCATATCAGGGATGCTGTCAATGGGGAAGATAAAATAGGCCAATGCAGCCACAATCATGCTTTTACTGCGTGTTGGCACATTTTTGTCCTGAAATAAATAGTATAGCACCAGGGCAGGATATATCACGATGATTCCGGCACTTTTGGTTGCCAGTCCTATCTTTTCGAATAGCTTGTATTTAGAGAAACTTTTCGGACGTAATAATTGCATAGCTTAAAGTTTGTGAGGCTTACTTAATCTCTTTTAAAATTCTTATTCGCCATTTTTCTTTTGTCACATTCATCTTCTTATCTTTAAGAAATTGTAGCCCTATACCGGTGGCCAGCAAGCCTAAGCCTATATGAAGGCTTTGGTTTTCGGAGAAACTTTTTCCTTTACTTCCGCCATTAATTAAATCGAGCCCCACCCAAAGCACCGATCCTGCAATGATTCCGGAGCTTAAAAGTGATACCAGAGTTCGCCTTTTATACACCATCTCGATATCAGATAAGGCCAGCTCGTTAGTGAAATCTACAATAAAAGTGCTGTCTTTAATGATATTTATCGGGCCGCTTATTTTTAGGCCTTCAGTAGTCCTTAAACTGATATACTGCCCCGCATAATATTTAGCATTTTTTACAGTGCCGGGTTGTTCCACCAAAAGCATATTTTGTGCGAATATACTTATAGGGAAAAACAATATGATAATAAAATATAGAGATTTCATGTATAAGCATTGTTTTTTCAACAACAAAGATGGTGAAATAGTTTTAAATGTTCCATTTTTTAACAGATTATATGATTGTGGGTAAACCTCCATAGTGGTCCTGATGGCTTCGCAAAGATCTTAGATTATTCTTTTATCAACAGTAATGATTTAGTAAGTATTTTAAATCACTGTGATATATGGCTAATGCTTTTATATTTTCGCAGTAGAACAAACTATTTTTAATGACTGACTATTTAGACTTGCAACATATTATTTTTGGCGTTTTTGCTTTTGCCTTTTTTATACAGATGCTTTATATCTGGGGTGTTTCGGCCCGTTTGGCTTTTTATAAATCCAAAAATGACAAACGTATAGAGAAGCCCGTTTCTGTTGTAGTAACCAGTAAGGACGATTATTATTATTTAAAAAAATACCTGCCAATTATTTTGGAGCAGGATTATCCCGATTATGAGGTGATATTGGTTAACGATCATTCCGATGACGAAACAGAGTTGTATTTAAAACAAATGTCGGAGAAGTATTCGCATTTAAAAGTGGTGAATATGAGCTTTAGTGTGAGCTTTTATCCGGGTAAAAAATTCCCTCTTTCCATAGGTATTAAATCGGCCAAGAACGATATCTTACTCCTGACCGATGCCGATTGTAAAGTAAACAGCAAGCACTGGATCAGGAATATGCAACAGGGCTTTGATGAGTCTACACAGATTATTTTGGGCTATGGCCCTTATCAGCCGCAAAAAGGCCTATTAAATACACTTATTCGGTATTATTCATTTTTCACTGCTTCGCAATATTTATCGTTTGCATTGGCCAAAATGCCTTATATGGGTGTGGGGCGGAATCTGGCTTATCGTAAGTCGTTGTTTTATAAAAATAAGGGCTTTATCTCGCATTATAAAGTTCCTTCCGGCGACGATGACTTGTTTATTAACGAAACAGCTAACAAACATAATGTAAAGATTTGCATCCACCCCGATAGCTTTACCTATAGCGAACCTAAAGTTACATTCTCGCAATGGATACAACAAAAACGCCGCCATCTGTCCACCGGCAAGCTGTATAAACGCAAGCATCAGTTTATGTTGAGTTTATACCCTTTCTCACTTTTAGTATTTTATAGTTTGTTTGCCTGGCATATGATGAGTGGATTTTTATTTTATCCGGTCTTGGTTTTATTGGCTTTAAGGTTGATTAGTTTCTTAATTATTCAGAAAACTATGATGGAAAAGCTTGGAGAAAAGAAATTATTTTTAACTTCGCCAGTATTAGAATTGTTTATATTTTCGCTTAATAGTGTTTTAGTGATTATTAATACGGTTTACAAGAAGAATAAATGGAAGTAGGAAGTAACTTAACTCAGAAAGCTCAAAAGGACTATGCTCTTGTAAAAGAGGCTGTTAAAGGCAATCAGGAGGCTTATGCTGAGTTGATGAAGAACTATAAAGATAGTTTATACTTCATGTTGCTTAAGATGACCAATAATGCCACAGATGCCGAGGATCTTACCATTGAGGCCTTTGGAAAAGCTTTTAAACGCATTGATTCTTATTCTCCCAAATATGCTTTTAGTACCTGGCTCTTTAAGATAGCCACTAATAATGCTATTGATTTTATTCGAAAGAAGAAAAAGCGTACCCTGAGCATCGATAAGCCTTTTACGGCCGAAGGTGGTGGCCCTGATATCTCTCAAAATATCGAATTTGAAGGTTTGGATCCTGAAGAATCAATTATCAAAGATCAAAAAATTAAGTTGATGCGTGGTGTGGTAAGTACACTAAAACCTCATTATCGTACATTGATAGAATTGCGGTATTTTAAAGAATATACCTACGAAGAAATAGTTGTTGAGCTTAATTTGCCCCTTGGCACTGTAAAAGCACAGTTGTTTAGAGCCCGGGAGTTTTTGTTTAATGTGCTTCGTAGTTCTAAAGATAATATTTAGTGTGTTAGCCGGTTGAAGCTGTTGGGATAAGGAAAACACTGAATTACAAACAATACTCCCAAATACGTTAATGAACACTTTTATTATTATCATATAAATTTATACTTTTGCATGTTAATTGATTTTTAAGTGCCGGATTGCTTTATGTAAGGTTTTGTTTGGCATGGACCGGGTAGCGTTTCAGGCAACGAAAGATAAGAGTATATAAATAGCAGAACGCTTCACCGGGACAGGAAATCGTTAAGATAATTATCTATTAGGAACATTTAAATTAAATAATATGATTAGAGATAAGCAGATTTTTGACCTCATTGAGCAGGAAAAAAAACGTCAACAATTTGGAATAGAACTGATTGCTTCGGAGAATTTTGTTAGCGAAGAGGTCATGCAAGCTATGGGATCGGTGTTAACCAATAAATATGCCGAAGGATACCCGGGAAAGCGGTATTATGGTGGATGCGAGATTGTAGATCAAACCGAACAGTTGGCTATCGACCGTGCTAAAGAGCTGTTTGCAGCAGATTATGCCAATGTACAGCCACACTCAGGCGCACAGGCCAATATGGCTGTGATGTTAGCTTGTTTAAAGCCGGGTGATACTTTTATGGGTTTGGATTTATCTCATGGAGGTCATTTATCTCATGGTAGCTTTGTAAACTCTTCGGGGATTTTATATAATGCGGTGTCTTATGAGGTAGAAGAGGAGAGTGGCCAGATTGATTATGATAAGATGGAGCAAAAAGCTTTGGAGACCAAGCCTAAGCTGATTATTGCCGGTGCTTCGGCTTATAGCCGCGACTGGGATTATGCACGTATGCGCGAGATTGCTGATAAGATAAATGCCATTCTTTTTGCTGACATCTCTCATCCTTCGGGATTGATTGCCAAGGGCTTATTGAACGACCCTATCCCACATTGTCATATAGTTACCACTACCACTCATAAAACATTACGTGGTCCCAGAGGTGGTATGATTTTAATGGGAACTGATTTCGAAAATCCCTGGGGTTTGAAAACACCAAAAGGCGTTACCAAGATGATGTCTACAGTATTGAATTCTGCGGTATTCCCCGGTATTCAGGGTGGCCCATTAGAGCATGTTATTGCTGCTAAAGCAGTGGCTTACGGCGAAGCTTTAACCGATAATTATATGAACTATATCTTACAGGTTCAGAAAAATGCCCAGGTGATGTCCGATGCTTTTACCAAAAAAGGCTATCATGTGATTTCCGGTGGTACCGACAACCATTTAATGTTGATTGATTTAAGAAGTAAATTCCCGGATATTACAGGTAAAGTAGTAGAAAACACATTGGTGAAGGCCGATATCACAGTAAATAAAAATATGGTACCTTTCG
>Ga0256827_10001428_pt1 | contig 15267 bp, 12 predicted proteins | sample CV84metaG_FD_185977 | JGI IMG/M metagenome (GOLD analysis project Ga0256827, IMG submission 185977) | Hydrothermal vent microbial communities from East Pacific Rise, Pacific Ocean - CV84 | ecosystem: Environmental > Aquatic > Marine > Hydrothermal vents | place: Pacific Ocean: East Pacific Rise... | reverse complement strand
TCATCAATACTATATCTCTCTTTATACCCCAAAGCATTAGGTATGTTTACCTCTCCTTGCACTACAACTACATTTGAACGCTTTGGAATAACTACCCTATCACCACTCTCTAAATATATCTTCTCTAAGTTATCTTTGTATCCAATAACAACCTGCCCTTTAGGTTCAATGGCTCGTACTCTTTTTGTAAACTGCAAAATCATCTCTGATTCTCTATTTCGGATATTCGCCTCCTCAATGGTAGCAGAGTCGGAAGTAAATGCTCTAGCCTCTAAATCTTTTAACATTGTCTCTATAAGCTGTTTTTGTATCTGTGCAGTACTTTTACGATAAAGTCTAATATTACGGATATCAGATAGAGGTGTAAATTTAGTCTTCTTCAATAGAGAGAATAGAGTTGCCCCTTTTTTAACTGTAATATTTTTTGCTCCCATCTGCTCACCCTCTAGTGATATCTCTACATTATTCACATAGTAGTTTGAAAAAAACTTTAACTTTGAACCATTTGCAACTTTTGTGGTAGAGGCTTGAGTTAGAGGATACTCCTTGGTACTCTCTTGATTTTGACTCCATGAGGTTAACATAAATGAGTTTGCTGTAGGTTTTGGCATAATAAAACGCATTACATCTTTTACCGTTGTATCTGTACCTAAAGGTTCAAATATATATGGTCGATTTACATCACCCTCAACCTCTATAAAATTCTGAACAGTGTTGACTAAAATAACATCCCCATTTTTAAACTGAAACAGGTCAACCTGTCCATTAAGTAAAAATGGATAGAGGTCTATCTCTTTTACTATCTGTTTATCTCTTAAAATAGCTATATGTCGATAGCTTCCCTGCCCTCGTATAATTCCACCAGATTTATCTATAAACTGTAAAACAGAGTCGGTGGATAGTCCATTATAAAGCCCCACTTTTTTTACTGCTCCTGAGACAAATACAGATATTGGCTGATACTGTTTGACATCAGCATATATATACACTTTATCATTAAAAACTTTTCTCATTTTCTCTTCAAGAGTATCTTTTAACATGGAATTAGAGAGACCTAATAGATAGATATCTCCTAATTTTGGGATAAATATATTTCCTTTTTTATCTACAGTAATATCTGAAATATACTCATATGCACCCCATATTTTAATAGATATAACATCTCCAACATTAATTCTATATTCTGGGTTATAGCGAAACTGTCTATTTTCTTTAAAATTACCTTGAAAAATAGTCTCTCCAAAATATGCTTTTGTAGAAGTAGATAATCTGCTGTGGTCTGTAGTGTTCTGCTCCATAGTTACATCTACTCCAAAGAGGCTAGAGATTAAAACTAATGACAATAATATCAATTTAAACAATTTTTTCATGGGCTAATCCTTATGGTCTCTTATAATACTAAAAATCATACTTATAATACCATATAGCAATACAAATACTATAAATAGAGACAAAACATCTTTTATCTTATTTGGATATTTATAATTTTCAGCAACTCCTGCTCCACTTATTACAATTAGATTTTTACTCTGCTGACCAACCATAACTACCGTCTCCTCCAATTTGATTAAAGTCTGTTTATATAGCTCTTTATTAAACGCCACTTCACTCTTTAATAATTCAAAATCAGAAACATTTACATTTAGCTCCTCTATATATTGGTCTCCTGCCATCCTGTTTTTAATACTAGAAATACTATCTCTAATATAATCCATATTTCCTTGTAAAATTTGCATCTCTGGTGAATTGAGATTTAGATACTGCTGTTTTCCATTATACTCAACCTCTTTTTGAACTAGTTGACTCTCCAATCCAGCTAGTATCTTGCTTTTAGATGCTACATCTATCTTTGGGTCTATGGTGTTATGTTTATTTTGATATTTTAAAAGCTTCTGTAAAGAGTCAAGAAAAACTTGGTATTTTTTTCTCTCCTGTTTCTGTAAAAAATCTAAAATTACCTTTGTATTCTTTTTATCAAAACGGTTAAGGGCATCATTGGCATACTTGGTTAACCTCTCAACAATCTGTTTGGCTATCTTTGCATCTGCATGTGCAAATCTAAGTTCAATTGTAGTAGAAATTTTATCATAGATTATTGTTAAATCACTATTATACTTAGCCAATAAGTTCATTCTATTCTTTTGAAGAGTAGGTATAGGAGTTTTATCTCTTAAACGATGAACATAATCAATTTTATCACTGCTGTAGTAACCACTTAAATTAAAATCTTTATCAAGTAGATTGTAAGTTGCACTAGATTTAAGATATAACTCCAAAAGCTTGGCATCTTTTGTTGATTCATTTCCTGTTGGAAGTAACATCTCTCCTAGAGCTGAAACACTCTGTTTAGAGGAGAGGTCTTTTATCATAATAATAGTTCCTGATTCATACTTTTCAGTCTCAATCTCTATAATATAATATGCCCATAAAGCAAACAGTGAGACTAAAAGTAGCTTAAAAAAGATAACAACAAAACGCATCTAACTCCTTTTAATTTAGATTATGACAACGATACTGTTGTTCTAGGTATTGTAAACTTTTTACCTCTGCTTTCTCTTCACATGATAGTTGTATGTGTGAAGTTTTTACTATTTGGTCATTTTCCATCTCTCCTATTTTAGAAGCCGTACATCCTGTATAGACAAAAGCTATAAAAAGAGACCCAAACATTAAAGTATATATATTTTTTATCATTCTAACCTGCTTTCTTATTTATCTCTGTATACTCTGTTATTGCATCCTCTATATTCTCATAATAATACATTTGACCATTATTGACAACTATTCCTGCGTCACAAAGTTCACGCAGTGTTCCCATATCATGACTAACTAAAAGAATTTGACAACTCTCTATCTTTTTTAGTAGAGCCTCCTTTGATTTCTTTTTAAATCTTGCATCTCCAACAGATAGAGTCTCATCTATTAGAAGATAATCAAAATCAAATGAGAGGCTTAGTCCAAAATTTAAACGTGACTTCATCCCCGAAGAGTAGGTTTTTATAGGCATATAGAAGTAGTTATTATCCAGCTCTGCAAAATTCTCTACAAATGATATAATCTCACTCATCTCTTTTTTAGATTTACCATAAAGTCTACAAACAAACTTAACATTTGCCTTGCCTGTCATATTACCAACAAACCCACCACTTATTCCCAAAGGCCAAGAGAATGTTTTCTCTGATGTTATTGTACCATAGTTTGGAAACTCAATCTGTCCTAACATTTTCATAATAGTTGATTTACCTGCACCATTCCGACCTAAGATACCGATATTTTTATCTGATGGTATCATCAAAGAGACATCTTTTAAGATATATTTTTTTCCTGTTTTTGTCTGAAAAAACTTAGTCACATTATGTAGCTCAATCATAGGGAAATAATCCTTTTTTCAAGTTTTTGATATAACCACAAAGAGAGATATAACAAAGAGAGTGTCCAAATGGTTATATATATATAAGAGACATAGTTATCATTCAAGGAGACAAAGTAGTAGCCATGTATCATCTCAATAAAATGCAATAGAGGATTATAAAGAAGTATCTGTTGAATTGAGTGTGGTAACATATCAACTGTGTAGAAAACAGCTGAAGTAAACATCAGACCTGTCATCAAAAATCCAATCATTCGACCTACACTCTCAGTAAAAACATTTAAAATAGCGAGTAGAAGAGCAAAGGAGAAAGAGAAAATCAATAGAAAGATAAAGCCTAATGTCACCATGACTAAATCCCCAACGGCAATATCATATCCAAAATAGAATCCTATTATTAAAAATATAATAATTATTATTGAGGTGATAAATAGCTCAAGCATAGTTCTTGCCAAAACAGTATTAATTGGCTTAACTTGTTTATACATAAAAAGTGCCTTGTTTGCACTAAAAGCATTTGATGATTTAATTACTATATTTTTAAACATATTGTAAACAATAAAATTTAAGGTTAAAAATACAGCAAAATCAAAACCATTAGTCGAGACCCCAAACATTCCCATCTTGATTATGATAAAAATCATTATCTGGAAAAAGGGTTCAAAAAAAGTCCAAAAAATACCCAATTTTCCTGATGAAAAACGCATATTTAACTCTCTTAAAAAGAGTGCATTTTGTACAGCAAAAAATATTTTTATAGGACTTCTTTTTGTCAAAATAGTACTACCTTTCTTTTTTCTTGTAAACATATTATAACACAATTTTTTCATCATTCTTTTGATTTAAAATAATATTATAAACTTATACTTGGAAAAGTAGTAGTAATAGTTTTAGTAAGATTATTTAGGAGATAATTTTAATAACTCTACTAACTCATCACCACTAAATTTATTACTTCTATCCTCATTGCCTTTGTAGATTCCATCTTGAAGAGATTTCTTTCTCTCTTGAAGCTTGATAATCTGCTCCTCTATGGAACTCTCTACTATTAGCTTATAGACAAATACAGCTTTGTCTTGACCTATTCTATAGGCTCTATCAGTTGCTTGATTCTCAACGGCAGGATTCCACCATGGGTCATAGTGAATTACTGTATCAGCCTCTACTAGGTTTAGACCAACTCCACCTGCTTTTAGGCTTATTAGAAATATGGAGGCATCCCCTTTGGTAAATTTGTCTATAACCTCCTCTCTTTTTCGTGTTGCTCCTGTTAGCTTTGTATAGGATATCTTTCGTTTTTTAATCTCTGCCTCTATAATACTAAGCATTGAGGTAAATTGAGAAAATACTAGCACTTTTCTATTTTGGAGATTCAAATCATCAATCAACTCCAAAAACATCTCTAGTTTTGCAGACTCTTTAATGCTTTTTGCACTCTCTAGTTTGAGCAGTTGAGGGTGACAGCAGACCTGTCTAAGTTTTAGCAGAGCATCAAGTATTGTAATATGGCTTCGTGCTAACCCTTTTCCTTTTATCTCCTCTCGTACTTTTTTCTCCATAGTTACACGAATATTCTCATATAGTTTTGCCTGTTTTTTATCAAATTTAGCTCTTTTGATTATCTCTGTTTTTGGTGGAAGCTCTTTTGCCACCTCCTCTTTTGTTCTTCGCAAGATAAAAGGAGCTATTTTTTTGTTAAGTAGCTCTCTTCTTTTGATATCCATATCTTTCTCTATAGGGTTTTGGTAGAACGATTTAAAGATTTTGAGATTATCCAAAAATCCATTCATTAAAAAATCAAATATAGACCATAACTCACCCAAATGGTTCTCTATAGGTGTACCACTTAGTGCCAATTTATAGTTTGAGTTAAAAGATTTAATCGCTATTGCCATTTTTGTTTTAGGATTTTTGATTTTTTGAGCCTCATCCAAGATTATATAGAGAAAATTTTTGGATTGATATTTTTCCTCATCTCGTTGGGCTAGTTGATAGGTGGTCAAGATGATATCATACTTCTCTATATCCTTAAATTTATTGGCTCTATCTATGCCATAGAGTTCCATATAGCTTAGATTTGGGGTAAACTTATTTATCTCATTTTTCCAGTTACCAATAAGTGAAGTTGGCATCACAATAAGTGTGGGTTTATCTAGCTCATCTCTATCTTTTAGTAGTTGCAAAAATGCCAAGGTCTGCACTGTTTTTCCCAATCCCATATCATCAGCTAATATTCCACTAAAACTAAACTCATGCAAAAAATTTAACCAATCCAAACCAAACTGCTGATACTCACGCAGAGTAGCTTGAAGGTTTGGTGATGGTGCTACACTCTCTATTCCATCAAAATTTTTTAGCTTTTGAGAGAGTATTTTTAACTCTTTAATCCCTTTCCATATAACATCAGCATCTTCATCTATATCTAATAGGTGAGCATCATAAGGTTTGATAATTAGATTATCTCCATCTTTTTTATCAAAAAGCTCAAAAATAGTTCTAAGAATAGGCTCAATCTCTTTTGAGTTGATATGTAAAAATTTACCATCCTCTAGTTCCAAATTTAACTTAGGTGGTAGCTCCTCAACACTATCAAATTCATGTAATAATGAAGCAACAATAGGAAGTAGTGAAACGGTTTTACCTCCAATATCAACAGAGAAAGAGAGCTCAAACCAAGGGTTAGTCTCACCACTTTGGCTACTCTCTACTGTAATCGTATCCATATACTCAAACTGATAATGAAAGTTATCAGCTATCTCTATCTGCCACCCTGCCTCTTTGAGTTGTGGTATCTGCTCCTCTATAAATAGTCTCCATCTCTCAATGGCTACCTGCATTGAGTCATCAGCAAAGCTTAGATAACCTAAAATATTAGGGTGTGATTCAAACTTGAAACCTGCACTATCTATAATATCTCTACTCTCCTGCTCCATAGATAAATCTCTAACTATCTGTAGAGTCTCATCCTCTTTGGTTACTATAAACTTTGAACCTTTGGTATCTGAGGAGATTTTATGTTCATTATATAAAAAACTCAATTTCATAATATGAATTCGTCTCTGTTCTGTCATTTTACCATAGAGATATAGATGTGGCACAGGTGTGATTTTTAGCTCATTTATCTCAAACTGTGAGGGCAGAGGAAACTCCACTTCTGGTAACTCACTCAATACCCTTTGGGTCAAAGGAATAACCGAACTATTGGGTAATTTGGGTGCATCAAGCATAAACTCCAACTCCTCATTACTATACTCTGTCTCAACCTCATATATTAGATTTTTGGTTGTATCAATACATAAAATAGGTACAGTTTTAGATATAAGATACTCATTGGATTTTATATTAGATATTAGTTGGCTATACTCTTTACCCTCTTTCCATGTAAAAGAGAGATTTTTGGAGATATCTATCCACTTAAGAGGCTCTAAATTAGATTTGAAATAGCACTTTTGGGTCTCAACTAATTTTCTAAGAACCATCGCTCCATATTCAGTAGAAAAGGTTATGCTCTTTGAGTAACTATGTCTCTCTCTATCTACAGAATTTTCAATATATGGTATAAGGTTTTTATCTTTTTCATCTATAAAACTTTTCCAATTATAACTAGAAAAAATGCTTTCCCTAGATAGGATAGAGCCTTTGGAAAGATTTCCATTTTTTAATATTTTTGCTCGATAAAACTCCAACTCACTATTATCATAATATCGAGACTCAAAGAGTCTATAGATTAAAAAATCACTCTGTTTTACACTTAGAGATATATTAGCATCTTGATGTATTGCTACAAACTTATTAAGCCACTTTTGAGCTTTGATATCAATTTTTGGTTTTGCCAATTCACCATAAGGCTCACCCTCATTTAACTCATGAAATAGTACAGCAACCACATGTTTACAGTTATAACCTACAGGGCAACTACAGACACCCTCAATCTCATTTATATCTCCATTTGGTAATACTATTTTCTGCTCATAAGTACGACCTTTTCCTACCACTTTTGAGAATAGTGTTACTATTTTTGAACTACTTTTATAGCTTGTAGTTTTATACCTTTTGACCTCTGTGACTCTATTCTCAATATAGTAATCATTGCCACGAACGATAGTCCGTTCATCAAAGGTATCTCGTATATCATCAAGAGTAATTTTTGTTTCAACCATTATATTAATCCTATCATGCTAATAAATCGTCCAGAACAGCCTTGCTCTTTTCGATATGAGAAGTAATCTGTAACCTCACAAGCAGTACATATAGCACTCATCTCTATATTTTTTTCAAGCAGACCAGCTTTTTGTAACTGTATCTTATTTATATTAGGTAAATCTAACATAAATTTACCATTTTTCTGTTTATATATGTTATTATACCTAAAAAAATATTTAGCAACATCTTCGCCTACCTCATAACAACATCTACCAATAGAGGGTGCTACTCCTGCTATGATATCTTTTGGATTTGAGCCAAACTCTTTTTGCATCTTTTTTACAGTTTTAAAAACTATCTCCTGCTCTGTTCCTCTCCAACCTGCGTGAACTGCTCCTACTACACTATGCTTGGTATCAAAAAGCAAAATAGGAACACAGTCAGCTGTCAAGATAGTTAGCATGACTCCTCTTTTATTGGAGATAAGAGCATCACACTCTTTTATCACATCCTTTTGACTCTTCCATCCTCTTGTCTCTATATTATTAACTACCTCTATATTTGAGCTATGGGTTTGATTTGCCATAACAAAATTCATATGTGGAAATTCTGATTGGATAACATCCCTATTGTTTAAAATTTTTTTGGGAGTTTCACCTGTATGTAGAGCCAAAGAGAAATTAAAATCTCTACTACCATTTTTTTTACTTATGAGATGAACCAATGAGCTATGTTTGGAGAAGTTAGAAAATAGATATCTTTTTAAATCAGACATTACCTATCCTATTTTTTGATGAAGTATATCACGTCAAATTTAAAAAATAGAATTTTAATTTTGTTTTGATATTATAAGATTTAATATTTTTATAAGTACAAGGAGTACCATGTCAATTGATAATGGAGAAGACAATCATGAGAGAAGACGTAAACACTATATTACACCTATTATTTACTTGTTAGCAGAGGTTTCATTTGTTTGGATAATACTATCTATTGTAGAAATTACATTTGATATTAGAGAGTGGAGAGTATGGGCGATGGTAGCTTTAGCTATTTGGGCAATATATCCTACTTATAAAACTATTAGAGTATTTATTAGACAAAAGAATTATAAAAGAGGCTATTGAATAACTATTTAGTGGTGACCCCTAGGAGATTCGAACTCCTGTAACATGGATGAAAACCATGGATCCTAACCGTTAGACGAAGGGGCCACTAAATATAAAAAGGAGATACAAATTATAAATGGTGACCCCTAGGAGATTCGAACTCCTGTAACATGGATGAAAACCATGGATCCTAACCGTTAGACGAAGGGGCCATTAATAACTTGTGGACGGAATTATAACAAATAATTCTTAAAATAAAATAAAATAATAAAAATCTTTTTTTTTGATATACTTCTACAAAAAAGGAAACAACAAAAAATGCTAAAAAAAAATAAAATTGCTCTTATCCTATTTGCTATAGCACCTCTTATTATTGGTTGTACAGGTAAACAACTTATAAAAAAAGAGAATCAAGAGAGTGCCTTTATTATGATAAAAACACCAAATATGAGATATGCTGATATGGGATTTATCTATAAAAAGAGTGATTTGGTCAAAGTTGAAATATACGCCTCTGGTCAACCTCTTTTAAATTTAAATATAAATCCAATGAATGTTTGTATGTCTACCTTTAAATGTATGGAGAAAAAAGATTTTAATGCAAAAATGCTTTCAGCCAACTATCCTGATACTGTTTTAGAAAATATCTTTAGAGCTAAACCTATATTTGATAAAGAGAATTTAGAGAAAAACAGTAACGGCTTTACTCAAAAAATCAAAAAAAATAAAGAGTATGATATAACGTATTCTGTTAAAAGAGATATAAGAACGTTTCGTGATACAATAAATAAAATAGTTATTAAGGTAAGAGAGCAATGAAATTTGTAGGAGCACACGTTAGTGCAAGTGGTGGAGTTGATAATGCTCCATTAAATGCGATGAAAATAGGGGCAAAAGCGTTTGCACTCTTTGTAAAAAATCAAAGACAGTGGACAGCCAAACCACTTGAAGAAAAAATGATAGAGAGTTTTAAAACAAATCTAAAAGAGTCATGTATAGAGCCAAAACACGTTCTTCCTCACGATAGCTACCTTATCAATCTTGGTAATCCTGATATTGAGAAGCTTGAAAAATCAAGAGATGCATTTGTAGAAGAGATAAAGCGTTGTCATCAACTAGGGTTAGTTCTTCTCAATTTTCACCCAGGAAGCCATTTGGTAAAAGTAGGTAAACGTGACCCACAGTATGCTGATAAGATAATGGAAGCAGAGCTAAACTGTTTGGATTTGATAGCCAAATCTATGAACATTGCTATTGAGGAGACTAAAGATTTAAACGTTAAATTGGTCATAGAAAATACAGCAGGACAAGGAACAAATCTAGGATATAAGTTTGAGCATTTGGCTCATCTAATTGATAAAGTAGAAGATAAAAGTCGTGTGGGTGTATGTCTGGATACCTGTCACACCTTTACAAGTGGATATGATTTGAGAACTAGAGAGGCTTATGATGCAACAATGGATGAGTTTGATAAAGTTGTAGGATTTAAATATCTTAGTGCGATGCATATCAATGACTCTAAACCAAAACTTGGAAGTCGTGTTGACCGTCATCACTCATTGGGAGAGGGTGAGATAGGTTGGGATGCTTTTAGATTTATTATGAATGACTCACGAATGGATAATATTCCATTAATACTAGAGACTATTGATGATACGATTTGGGAAGCAGAGATAGAAGAGCTATACAATTTAATAGAGGAGGTGTAATTGAGAAATAAAAATATTGAAACTGCTGTAATTAAACTTAGGAGATATATTAAGTATGTCTTGTAGGTTCGATTTTATCGAACATTATAAAGGGAGAGAATATGACTAGAAAAATAAAAGGAGTCGCACTAAGCCTACCACTACTATTGATTATTGGATGTGGAGACTTAGACCAACCAAAAAATGAAAAGGTAAAAGGTGGTGAAGTGGTTGTAAACTTCTCAGCACCACTTATGAAAAAAACACTTATAAGCAAAGGGGTAATAGATGCAAATCGTACAGTATTTGGATATAAAGCGTTTAAAATTCCATATACTACCACAGATGAAGAGGGCAATGAGGTAGAAGCTTCAGGACTTTTTGTAATACCAACAGGTATGCCATCTTATATTAGTAAAGTTGGTCTTTCAATGGTAAGTGATGACCATGGAACAATCTTTGCAAATGATGAAGCTCCATCTGTTATAGGAGATAACAATGGAGCACCAGATGGTTCAGCTATTATCTTAACCTCTATGGGTGGCTTTGCTACACTACAGGCAGACTACATAGGTTTTGGAGAGTCAAATAGACACTACCACCCATTTGTACAAAAAAAATCTTTGGCAAACGCTACAATTGATTTTATCAAAACAGTTAAAACTTTTGCAAGTGATAACAATATTACCCTAAACAATCAACTTTTTATAACAGGATATAGTGAGGGTGGATACGCAGCAATGGCAACTCTACAAAAGATAGAGAGTGACGGTGAGTTAACAGTCTCTATGGCTACTCCAATGGCAGGACCTTATGATTTAAATATTACTGCTTTTGGAGTCTTTTCTCAACCAACACTATCTGTACCATCTTTTATGGCAGATGTCGGTTATGCCTATGCTAAAACTTATGGTAAAGAGGTATCAAGTGTTATTAATGAGCCTTACGCATCAAAGCTTCCTGCTCTACTAGATGGCTCTTTGGCACGTCCAGATATAGATAAAGAGTTAACGAAAAAAACTACAGGAGAGGATGGACTATTTAATCCAATTTTTGTTAAAGATTTCTTTCAAAATCCAAATAGTTGGTTTAGAGAGGCGATGGTAGAGAACTCTGTTCACGCTTGGTCTCCACAAACACCTATAAAATTAATTCATTGTGAAGGTGATGATGTAATACCTTTTGCAATTTCACAACTTACAGAGGGAACAATGAGAGCAATGGGTGCAAAAGATGTCTCTCTTGTACCTGTAGAGTCAAAATTGAAATTAGATGTAAACGTTACCCATAGTGAGTGTGGTGTATTAGCATACAAGGTGACAACAGAAATCTTTTCTAAAGTTAGAGAAGCGATGATAAAACAAGCTATGGCACAACAGTAGGAGATGATAATGAAAAAGATAATAACACTAAGTATAGTAACAAGCTCTTTAGCTCTAGCAGGTGCATATAAAGTACCAGAGCAATCTTTGAACTCTATGGCACTAGGTGCTGCCTATGTTGCAAACACAAAAGGGGCAGATACAGCCTACTTTAACCCTGCAAATATGGCGTTTATGCCATCATCTCAATATATGGAGGCAGGTCTGACATGGGCTCACCTACCTAGAAATACATTTAGAGGTTTTCAGGCATATTCAGCTACAGAGGTATATCCAGCAGATAATGAATCAGAGATAGAGAATCTACAACTACCATTTCTACACTATGTCTCAAATCCAATTGATAAGCTTAGATGGGGAGCTAGTTTAACCGTCCCAGGAGGTCTAACCAAGCGTTGGAAAGATGGTCATCAAAAGTTATTTGCAGAGGAGTTTACTCTAAAAATTATAGAGCTTAATCCTGTAGCTTCATATAAAATCTCTGACAATCTTGCTATTGGTGGAGGGTTACGACTCATCTACTCGGAGGGAGTAGTAGATAGTGATGGAGGAGATATAAAACCTATAAAAAGAGAGATGAAAGGTGATACTATTGAGTTTGGATATAACTTAGCTCTTAGTTACCGACCAATAAAAGATGTTAATTTAGCTCTTACATATCGCTCTAATATAGATTTAAAAGAGGATGGAGATGCAAACCTATATCTTAGCAATGTAGGAAAGCAGTATAATACCTCTGTTACAGTACCACTTCCTGCTTCACTTAACCTATCTGCAAGTAAAAAATTCATTGACAAATATACAGTTGAAGTAAACTATGAGCGTACATATTGGTCTGCTTATAAAAAGTTAGATTTCAAATATGGTTCAGATATTCAATCTGCATTAGTTGAGCCATTTGACAAAGCAAAACCAAAAAAATGGAAAGATACTAATACTTTTAGAGTTGGTATTAGTGCTGATGTAACCAAAAATATTACAGTTATGGGAGGATACTCAAAAGATGAAAGCCCTATAGATAAAAAGTATATATCTTATGAACTACCTGATGCAGATGCAAATATTTATAGTCTAGGTGTTCGTGTAGAGGCGAGTGATACCCTATCATGGGGTATAGCATATCTACATGATGAAAAAGATAAGATTAAAATAAAAGCAGGTGAAAATATATCAGGTATTACAGGTACATTCTCCAACGGAGGAGCTGATTTAGTAGCTCTATCTATGCAGTATAAATTCTAAGTTATCTTTTTATTCTGTTATAATTCTATTGGCTAATTTTTAGGAAATTACAACAACAGTATAAATAAGAGAGAATATATGATATTAAGCATAGAATCAAGCTGTGATGACAGCTCAATCGCGATAACAAAAATAGAGAATAATAGACTAATTTTTCATAAAAAGATAAGCCAAGAGAAAAAACACGCCTGTTATGGTGGTGTTGTGCCTGAACTAGCCTCACGGCTTCATGCTATTGATTTGCCTAATATTTTAGAAGAGTGTAAACCATATTTTAATGAGTTAAAAGCCGTGGCTGTGACAAATCAACCAGGTCTTGGGGTGACGCTTTTGGAGGGGATTGCTATGGCTAAAACTATAGCTGTAGCACAAAATATTCCTCTTTTGGCAGTTCATCATCTAAAAGGTCATATATATTCATTATTTATTGAAAAAGATGAAATCTTACCACTTTTAGTATTGCTTATTTCTGGTGGGCATACGCAGATAATTAGAGTGGAGAGTTTGGAGAAGATGACTATTTTAGCCACATCTATAGATGACTCTGTTGGTGAAAGTTTTGATAAAACAGCAAAGATGATGGGGCTAGGCTACCCTGGTGGACCAGTTATTGAGAAATTGGCTCAAAATGGAGATGAAAATCGTTTTGATTTGCCTGTCCCGTTACGAAACTCTCCTCTTATAGCCTTTTCCCTATCTGGTCTCAAAAATGCTGTGCGTTTGACAATAGAGAGTCTAGGAGGAGCAGAGGGGATGAGTGAACAGGATAGATGTGATTTATCAGCCTCTTTTCAAAAGGCTGTAAAACTTCACCTTATTCAAAAGAGTAAAAAACTATTTTCTACTGAACATATAAAAGATTTTGCAATTGTTGGTGGTGCATCGGCTAATCTTTATATTAGAGAGGCATATGAGGAGCTATGTAATGAATTTGGTAAAAAACTACATACAGCCCCTTTAAAATTCTGTTCTGATAATGCTGGAATGATAGGAAGATATGCTATCGAAGCGTATAAAAAAGAGCTGTTTATTGACCCTTATGAGATAGATATTATTCATACAAAAAAACGCCAAAGTGGAACACTTTTATAATTTAAAATCTCTTAACACTTTTTAACCAAAATTACGATAAAATAAGGGTTTAAATAATAAACAATTATGGAGATATCAATGGCAGAATATGGTGCTAGTAATATTAAAGTCCTAAAAGGGCTAGAGGCTGTTAGAAAAAGACCAGGAATGTATATTGGTGACACATCAACAAAAGGTCTTCACCACTTAGTATATGAAGTTGTTGATAACTCTATAGATGAGGCGATGGCAGGGTTTTGTGACACCATTAAAGTAACACTTACAAAAGATGGTTCAGCTATTATCGAAGATAATGGTCGGGGTATTCCTGTAGGACTACATCCTACAGAGAAAATTTCAGCTGCTACAGTTGTATTAACAGTACTTCACGCAGGTGGTAAGTTTGACAAAGATACCTACAAAGTCTCTGGTGGACTTCATGGGGTTGGTGTGTCAGTTGTAAATGCTCTCTCAAAAGACCTCCACTTAACTGTTTTTAAAGATGGTGAGATTCATGAGCAAGATTTTAAAGAGGGAATCCCTCAAGAGATTTTAGCCGTTACAGGAACGACCCGTAAAAAAGGTACAAAAATTGAGTTTTGGGCTGATGATACAATCTTTACCGAGAGTACAACTTTCCAAAAAGAGATTTTGATGAAGAGATTCAAGGAACTTGCTTACTTGAACCCAAAAATCACCATTGACTTTAAAGATGAACGTGATGGAACAAAAGAGCTTTTTCATTTTGAAGGTGGGATTAAACAGTTTGTTGAAGATATGAATACAAAAGAGGTTATCTCTTCTGCACAGTTCTTTCAAGGAAAATCTGATGATATTGAGATAGATATTGCATTAATGTACTGTGATGCTGACTCTGAAAAGTCACTCTCATTTGTTAACAACATCAAAACAGCTGATGGAGGAACACATGAAGCAGGTTTTAGAGCAGGACTTACCCGTTCTATGGCAAGTTACATCGCCAAAAATGCAAATGCCAAAGAGAAAGGTGTCAAAATAACAGGAGATGACTGCAAAGAGGGTCTTATCGCCATCATCTCTGTACGTGTTCCCGAACCTCAATTTGAGGGACAGACCAAAGGCAAACTAGGTTCATCTTACGTTCGTCCATTGGTACACAAATTTTTCTCTGAAAACTTTAACAAATACCTAGAAGAGAACCCAATAGAGGCAAAAGCGATTATGGCACAAGTCCTCCTCGCTGCCCGTGGTCGTGACGCAGCCAAACGTGCCAAAGATTTGGT
>Ga0256827_10001427_pt1 | contig 15268 bp, 13 predicted proteins | sample CV84metaG_FD_185977 | JGI IMG/M metagenome (GOLD analysis project Ga0256827, IMG submission 185977) | Hydrothermal vent microbial communities from East Pacific Rise, Pacific Ocean - CV84 | ecosystem: Environmental > Aquatic > Marine > Hydrothermal vents | place: Pacific Ocean: East Pacific Rise... | reverse complement strand
GACTTTTTCATCTTTTTTCTCTTTTGCTTTTTTTGCTTTTCGTTTATCTGCTGGAACACTCTCTTTCCATTTACATTTTTTGTCTATACACTCATAAACTTCACCTGTTTTTAAAAGTTTATGAACAACCATGCTTTCACACTCTGGACATTTTCGTTTTAGAGGCTCTCCATTAGAGATAAATCTACACTTAGGATAGTTGGCACATCCGTAGAATGTTCCACGTTTTCCCTCTTTTTCAAGAATCTTAGAACCACACTTAGGACAAGGAACATCAAGCTCTCGTGGTGGTACTAGTGGTTGTGCATTTTTACATTTAGGGTACGCAGAACATGCCAAAAACTTACCACGTTTACTATCTTTAATAACCATAAACTCGCCACACTTGTCACACTTTATATCTGTCTTTTCAGGTTCTGGTGGTGCATTTCCATCTAAATCAGTTGTATATTTACACTTAGGAAAGTTACTACAAGCAATAAACTCTCCAAAGCGTCCTTTTCTTCTAAGAAGCTCATGGTCACACTTAGGACACATCTCTCCTGTAGGAATTGCCATCTTTTGGCTCTTTATTTTTGCTTTACCCTCTATAATTTTTTTCATAAAAGGTTCATAAAAATTACCCAACAGCTCTTGCCAATCTAATGTACCTTCATCAATCTTATCAAGGTCTGTTTCCATATTAGATGTAAAAGAGCTATCAACAATCTCTGCAAAATGCTCTTCTAACATCTCAATCACAGTAAAAGCAATCTCGGTTGGATGGATACGTTTTTTCTCTATATTAATATATTTTCTTGTCTGTAATATAGTAATAGTAGGAGCATAAGTACTAGGGCGACCAATACCCAAAGACTCTAACTTTTTAATCAAACTCGCTTCATTATAACGTGATGGAGGTTCTGTAAAGTGCTGTTCAGGTTTAATATCATCCAGAGTAACTTTTTGACCCTTTTTTAGTTCAGGAAGAAGCTTATCCGATTCACTATAACCCGTTACTCGATAAAAACCATCAAAAAGAAGTTTTCTACCACTTGCTTTAAATACTGATTTTTCACCTTTAAATAGAAGGGTTTGAGATTCAAGTCGTGCTTCAGTCATTTGACATGCTAAAAAACGGTTATAGATAAGACGATAGAGTTTAAACTCATCGGCAGTTAAAAAATCTTTTGCAACCATTGGCGTAAATTCAACCATAGTAGGACGAATAGCCTCATGAGCCTCTTGAGCCCCTTTTGCTTTACTAGAGTAGTTTTTTCCTTTAGTCGGAAGATAATCCTCTCCAAAGGTTATATTAATATACTCTCTTGCAGACTCAATAGCCTCTTTTGCCAAGTTTAAACTATCTGTTCTCATATAGGTAATAACACCCATATTTCCCTTATTAGTCTTGACCCCTTCATAGAGTTTCTGAGCCACAAGCATTGTTTTTTTAGGAGAAAATCCCAACTGTGTTGAAGCAGACTGCTGAAGTGTAGAGGTCATAAAAGGTGGAGGAGTTTTACTCTTTCTCTCTTTCTTTTCTACTGAGTCAACAACAAAATTCTCTTTAGTAGCTGAGCGAACAATCTCTGTTGCCATTGCTTCATTTTTAATGCTCATCTTATCCATTTTTAAACTATTAAAAGAGAATATAGAAGATTCTATATTTTTTTCAAACAGTCCATCAATTGTCCAGTACTCTTCTGGTTTAAAGATTTTAATTTCACGCTCTCTATCAACAACAATCTTTAAAGAAGAACTTTGAACACGTCCTGCACTTAGACCCTTTTGAATTTTACTTGCTAAAAGTGGAGAGAGTTTATACCCAACAATACGGTCAAGAAGACGACGAGCTTGTTGTGCATTCACTGCATCCATATCTAATTTTCTAGGGTTATCTAAAGCATGTTGAATTGCTGTTTTAGTAATTTCATGAAAAACAATTCGTGGTAAAGACTCAGGATCTTTTTTAATTGCCATTGCAATATGATAACCAATTGCTTCCCCTTCACGGTCTTCATCGGTTGCAAGATAGATAGTTTCAGCCTCTTTTGCCAATTTCTTTAACTCTTTAACCGTTGGATTTACCTCTCTTGGAATTGAATACTTTGGTACAAAAGTACCATCTTCTTCAACTTTAATTCCAAATGAACTCTTAGGCAAGTCCCGAATATGCCCTTTAGAAGCAACTACTTTATAATTTTTTCCAAGAAAATTGCTAATGGTTCGAGCCTTTGCAGGAGACTCAACGATAATCAAGTTTTTCATATAATATATACACCAATTTCCAATAATTTTTTGCATTGTAACAAAAAACCTTTATAAAGAGCAACTATAATTATCTATAAATTTAAAAACTCTCACACTTAATTCCTTTTTTGCTATAATTTTAATAAAAAATGGGAAAAAGAGATGACAGATTTAGAACAAACCATAGCCACGATACTAATGATACTCTTGATACTAGCATTTATTGCTGGTTTTCTTTTTATGGGAATGATTTCAATCAGTACCAGTTATTCAAAGAAAAAAGCAACATTTAGCAACAATTCAGGTTGTAAAAAAGCCTTACACCAGCAGACCATACGAAACTGGACAGATTACTTTTGGTCAAATAAAGACCGTTTTTTATGGATTAGTATTTTTCTTCTATTTTTTGTACTTTTAGGAATTAGTATTGGAACTTACTTTAGCATGTTATTTAGTGTAGTTATGGCTGTTGTTTCAGGTTTTTTTCTTATCTTTGCATATAGAAGTTATAAAGCTTTTCCAGAAAAAGCTGGTGAGAAACTTAAAAAATTTGAATCAACAATTACATCAGCTATAAAGAATGAAATAAGTTTTGAGGGAGATAACATTCAACACTTTTCAGATAGTGATGAAGAGTTTGATACAGAACCACAAGTATTTTCATTTCCCGTAGAAGTTACAAAAATATCGTATCCACCATTTGAGACAAGAGCTCCAAAACAGACCATTATCTCCACTAGAAAATTAGAATTTTTGGTTCTCTCTCGTGAATATTTTAGTATATGTAAGGGTGCAACCAAATTTGACCTACTTAATCCAGCAAGATTGGGTGCTCCAAAAAAGTGTGCAGAGAAACCAGCAGGAACAGGAGAGTGTCATGAGTACTACTATTCACAGATGCGTAATGTTCAATATGATGATAAAGAGCAGTGTATCCGAATTATATATCGTGACCATGAAGATGATGTATCATTCCCTTGTAAAAAGGTTGCACCAAATCGTAAACCTGCAATGAAAGCACTAAAAGAGAAACTTAGATTAACAGAGAGACAGAAACTAAGAAAAATTGAAGAGCATAGACATTATGAAGAGTTAAAAGCAAAAAGAGTTGAGAATACAAAAGAGTAAAATTTAAAAGAGTGATTAATACTCACTCTTCACTTCTTTATCTAAAAAATCCAATAACTTACTATCCAAAATAGACTCCTTCTACTCTATAATATTGCTAAAAATACTTTTACAAGATAACTCCATTAATTAAAAAATTATAAATTTATTAGATAAATTTTAATTATTAATTTTTATATTGATATATTAGTATACTTTTTTAACAAAAAAAAACATTTGACTAATTATCAAAACTATTCCATGTTTCATATATACACATCCTAATAAATCAATAAAATTTATACAAAAAACTATTTAAAGTCAAGAGAATAGATTAAACTGCTTAATATTCAATCAATTTCAGCTATTTTCTCTTATTTTTTATAATTTAAACTTATGAAAAAGTAAACTTTCACTTATATTTTAAGATTTATCATTTTTATATAATAAAAATTTATAGAAAATATACATTAAATATCTTGACATTTAAAATCTTATTCCATATAATCTTCATGTTCCGACGGTATTCGATGAAAATACCAAAATCAAAAAGGAGGACAAATGAATAAAATGACTAAAACTTCTCAAGATTTAGAATCTATGGTTGAACAGAGCGTAGAACTAACTAGTAGAAGAGATTTTTTCAGAAAAGCAGCTGTCTACTCAGCAAGTGCTGTTACAGCTAGTACTATTTTAGCTCCCACCAATCTCTTAGCTGAGGGTCACGATGATGAAGCTATTACAGAAGAGCAACCTTGGGCAACCTCATTAGGGTATGAGTTAAACAAGAATCCTTATGGAGTTCCTTCACCTTACGAGCATAATGTTGTAAGAAGAACTACTCCACTATTATCTTCTGCTGGAGACATGCACGCTGCTATATCTGTAACACCTCTACAAGATTTAGATGGTATTATTACTCCAAATGGTCTTTTCTTTACAAGAACACACAATGGTGTAGCAAGTATTGACCCAAATAAACATAGACTTATGATTCATGGTATGTTAAAAAAACCTATCGTATTGACTATGGATGAGCTTAAAAAATATCCTAGCGAAAGTGTTATTCATTTCTTAGAGTGTCCTTCTAATGGTGCAGCAGAATGGAAATCTCCACAGTTTGACTCTTTGCAGTTTGTTAAAGGTATGATGAGTTGTACTGAATGGACAGGTGTTAGACTTAAAACTATTCTTGCTGATTTAGGTGTTGACCCTAAAGCTGTATGGATGTTGGCTGAAGGTGGAGATGGTTCATCTATGAGCAGAACTGTACCTACAGAAAAAGCTATGGATGATGCTATGATTGTTTGGGGAATGAACGGTGAAGCATTAAGAGAAGAGAATGGTTACCCTATTAGACTTCTTGTTCCAGGTTGGGAAGCAAACTTATCTGTTAAGTGGTTAAAGAGATTAGAGTTTGGAGATAAACCTTGGTACTGTAAAGAGGAGACTTCTAAATATACAACTCTTTTACCAAGTGGTAAAGCAATTCAACACTTCTATCCATTAGAGGTAAACTCAATTGTAACCTCTCCATCTCCTGAAAAACCGTGGACAGACCTTAAAAAAGGCGACATGGTAGAGATTCAAGGTCTAGCTTGGAGTGGTAAAGGTACTATTACTCATGTTGATTTATCTTTTGATGGTGGTAAAAACTGGGTAGAGGCAAAACTTAAAGGTTTAGTTCTTCCTAAAGCTTGGACAAGATTTAGCTACATGTACAAATTTGAAGGTAAAGATTTACTCTTAGAGAGTAGAGCTGTGGATGATGCAGGAGATGTTCAACCAACAGTAAACCAAGAGAAGAAAATTATGGGTGTTGAGGGTGTTTATCATAGAAACTCAATTAATACTTGGCAAGTAAAAGCAAACGGGGAGGTACATAATGCTCAAATGCGTTCGTAAAACTATTACATTAAGTGTAGCAACATTGGTATTGACTTCAATATCTGCTTTTGCTTATGATGGTAAAAAAGATGCTATTGATGGTGGTATGACATATCCAAGAGCAAATGGTACATATACTGCATATAAGTATAATGACCAAAATATATCTCCTATTAATCATGGTAGAACACCAACTGCTAATGAGCTTAAGGCTTGGGATACAGATATTATGCCAGATGGTACAGGTTTACCAGTTGGTAAAGGTACTGTAGAGCAGGGTGATGAGCTTTATGAAGAGAAGTGTGCTGTGTGTCATGGTGACTTTGGTGCTGGTGGAGTTGGATACCCAACACTAACAGGTGGAGATATTGCATCTTTAACAAACCAAAGAACTCCTGGTAAAACAGATGCTCCAAAAAGAACAATTGGAACATACTGGCCACAAGCAAGTACACTTTTATGGTATATTCATGATGCAATGCCTTATGCAACACCAAAAAGTTTAACTTGGGATGAGACTTATGCTATTACTGCATACCTTATTGCAGCAAATGAGATTAAAGTTGATGGTGAAGAGATGGATGAAGAGTTTGAGCTTAGTAACAAAAACTTTACAAAAATCAAACTGCCAAATGAAAAAGGGTTTATTCCTAATATTGATGGTCCAAAAGGTATCGAAGATGTAAGAGCATTCTTACTTGACGGTAAAAATACTGGTGCTGTTGGTGTAAGATGTATGAAAGATTGTAAAGATGACAAAGCAGTAGCTGTTGTTGTTAGCGACCCTCGTACAGATGTAAACCCACCATTTAGTGAAGTAAGAGACTTACCAAAAAAAGATGCTTCTGCTATAGCTCCAGGTCAAGAAGATTATGAAAAAAGTTGTGCTGTATGTCATGGAAATGATAAAATGGGCGCTCCTGATTTAGGGAATAAAGAGGCTTGGGATAAAGTTATGAAAAAAGGTATGGATAAAGTCTTAGAAGTGGCGATTAAAGGTACTGGTGCTATGCCTCCAAGAGGTGGAAGTACATTAAGTGATGAGAAATTGAAACAAATTATTGAGTATATTGTCTCAAAAAGTAAATAGATTTTAAATTTCACAATTAGTCCACAAAGTTAAAATATACTTTTTGTGGACTCAATAATATTAAGTTTATATAGTAAAGAAACTTAATACAAACGATATCAAGTTTAGATAGAGTAGCTCTTGGAATCAGAGTTTAACTACTTGTCATTATCTACTTGATACAGAGAAGATTCCATATTTTACACCAACTGAAAGGAAATTACGATGGATAGAAGAAAATTTTTAGGTTTAGGTATAGCAGCAGTAGCTCTAGCACCAATGACAGCTTTTGCAACTAATTTTAGAACAGAGAAACCAGACGCATGGAAAGCAGAGAAACCTGCAGATGCAATTAAAGCACTTTATGGAGATATTAAACCAGAAGAGAAAGGTGTAAAAATTAAAGCACCAAAGCTTGCTGAAAATGGTGGAAAAATTCCAGTAGTTATTAAATCTGATATTGAAGCTAAATCTGTAGCTGTTTTCCAAGATGCTAACCCTCGTGCTGCTGTAGCTGCATGGACTGTACCAGAAGGTGGAATTGTTGATTACGCTATCACAATGAAAATGAAGGGTTCAGGAAAAATTACTGCAATCGTAGAAGGTAAAGATGGTAAATTCTACTCAAAAGTATTACCAATCGAAGTATCTAAAGGTGGTTGTGGAGGTTGATTCAATTCACCTTCCAACAGACTATTAGATAAAGATAATTAAATTTTAGAACTCAATCGAAAGGAATATAGATGAAAGTTAAAGCAAAAGAAAAAGACGGAATAGTAAAAGTAAAAGTATTGGCTAAACACCAAAATATTGGACCTGAAGAGGGTGAAAAGAAGAAAAAAGAGGCTAACTTTATTACAACTGTAGTTGCAAAAGTTGGTGATACTGTGGTTTATGAGATGAATGGTAGTGGATTTATGTCTAAAAACCCTCTTTTCAAATTCAAATTTAAAGGTAAAAAAGGTGACGAGTTAGAAGTTACTTGGACAGACCTTAAGGGTGGAACAAAAACTAAAAAAGCTAAAATTAAATAGCATAAAGGTACTCATTTTGAGTACCTTTAAAAGATACAATACACTCTTATTAAATCAAAAAGAGTTAATAACAGTGAATTGTTAAACTTATAAAAAACAGGAGAAACAGAATGAAGAATACGGCAATTTTGTCGCTAATTACAGCAACACTACTTATCTCATCAGTTAATGCAGAAGAGAGTTCTAAACTTTCATCAGTTGATTATTTGAAAAAAGCTGTTGTAGATATGGAAAAAGTAGTCGGTAAAAAGGCTGAAGTTGAAGCAAAAACAGAAGTTAAAGCTGAAGCTAAAAGTGATATTAAACAAGAGTTAACTTCTATTGGTGATAAAAAAACCATTGGAGAGATAATATCTACTGCAACAGCAAAAAAAGCAGAAGCAAAAACAGAAATTGCAGAGACATCAAAAGCATTTGATTATAAATTAAAACCTAAAAAAGTAGCAGATAATGTGTGGTGTTTCTTTGGTGCAATCGAGAAGCCAACAAAAGAGAATGCTGGAAATATGGCAAATAACTGTTATATTAAGACAAATGATGGTTATTTAGTTATGGATACAGGTCCATCTTATCAGTTTGCTAAACAGGCTTATGAAACTATGAAAAAGATAGAAAATCTTCCTGTAAAGTATGTTGTAAACTCTCATGAGCATGATGACCACTGGTTAGGTAATGATTTCTATAAACAAGAGTTTAACGCAACTCTAATGGGACCTGAAAGTATTAATGCAAACTACAAAGAGGGTGATAAAACAAGAATGTATAATGTTCTTCCTGCAAATGCAATTGAGGGAACACATATTATTGACCTTGATAAAGTAGTTAAAAAGAGAGAAACACTTACTTTTGGTGGAGAGAAGTTTGATATTATCCCTATGGATGTAAAAGCTCATACAGGTGATGATGTATTTATCTATATGCCAGAGAGAAAAGTTCTTTTTGCTGGTGACCTTGTAATGAATGGTAGAATCACATCAGGAAGACATGGTTCTGTTATGGGTCAACTTAAAGCATTGGCTATGATGCAAAAACTTGATTGGAAAGTTATGGTTCCAGGTCATGGATTTATTACAGACGCAACAGCTATGGATGAAGCAAGTTTATACTTTAAATTAACAAAAGAGAGAGTTTTAAAAGCTATCGAAGAGGATGTTGATGCTACAGAGATAAACGAAGTTGTTAAGCTTATAGAGTTCAAAGATAAAGCTATGTATGATATTTTAAATGCACAAAATATTGGATTTGCTTACGAAGAGCTAGAGATGCTTGATGAAGATTAGTAGGAGATAGAGTGATGAGAAAGATAATAAAGCTTTTAAAACGATTTATCTTTCTCTCATTTCTTCCTGCTTTTGTAATGAGTGCTGATTTTGAGCTAGATGATATTATATCTGATGCAAACAAAACAGATAAACATATACTACTTTTTTTTCACAAAGATGGATGTGGATTTTGTGAAAAAACTATATTCGACCTTGAAGATACTAACATTTCACAAATAATCAAAAAAGATTTTATACTTGTTGATATAAATAAAGATGATGATGAAACCATATCTTTTAAAGGGGATGAGGGAACTACTATAGAGTTTTTAAAAGCACTCGATATTGACCTCTATCCAACTATTGTTTTTTTTGATAAAACTGGTACATTTATCTATGATGTAGTGGGATATAGAAATAAGAGAAAGTTTGCAACTATCTTAGAGTATATACAAAAAGAGTTATATCATGAAATAACATTTGAGGAGTTTGAAGATGAGTCACTCGCCGATGAGGATTAATGATAAGCAGTTTGTTGGAAGTGTTTTAGAATTATTTGTTTCTAAAAAGCACGTTACTAACATGTTTTTAGATAATGATGGAGTTCTTAATGATAAATTTTATGGCAAAGATATTAATCGGTCGGTATTAATTAGTACCATAGAGAGTTATCAAATAGCACAACATAAAGATATTATGTTAGAGCATGGAGCTTTAGGTGAGAATATTCTTATAGATTATAACCCCTATAATCTACAATCAGGAACAAAAATTCAGATAGGTAGTGTTATCTTAGAGATAAGCCAAAACTGTACCCTATGTAAGAGTTTAACCAAACTAGACAACCGATTACCAAAACTACTTAAAGATGATAGAGGTATATTTGCCAAAGTTATTAAATCAGGAGAGATAAGATATAGAGATAAAGTCTATATTCTATAAAAAAACATAAGGAAAAAAAATGAAAAAAACACTGTTATCACTGGCTGTTGTAGGTGCATTAAGCATCTCTGCTAACGCATTTACATTAGGAAACCTTGGAAACTTTGAATTCAAGAAGTATGCAGACAATCTATATATATTGCCTGGACCTCCAATGGAGCCAAATGTAGAGAATGAAGGTTTTATGAATAACCCTGCTATTATTGAGTCTGAGCATGGTCTTATTATGATTGACCCAGGTGGAAACTATAATGTTGGTAAGAAGATTTTAGCCGAAGTTGAAAAGGTTAGTAAAAAACCAATTATTGCTATTATTGATACACATAAACATGGAGACCACTGGTTTGCAAACAAAGCTATGGCAGAGAAGTATCCTGATGTAAAAATCTATGCACTTCAACACATGATTGATGTATCAAAAGCTGGAGAGGCTCAAAAGTGGTATGATATTTTAGAGCGTCTATCTAAAAACCTTAAAGGTACAAAAGAGTTTCAATTTCCTACTATTTCTGTTAAAAATGGAGATAAATTAGAGATTGATGGTCAAACATTTATTATGCACCATCCTAAAAAAGCACATACCGATACAGATTTAGTAATTCTTCATGTAAATAGTAAAACTCTATTTTTAGGAGACAACCTTATGAAGAGTCGTCTAGGTGGATTTGATGGTTCATCAAGTATTCTTGGAAATATTAAACTACTAGAAGATATAGAAAAAGCTCCAGAGCTTAATCTTTATGTTCCAGGACATGGAGCTCCAGGTAAAATGCACGAGACACTTGACCCATTTATTAAATATATGAAACTTCTTGAAGTTGGTGCAAAAGAGGCACTAGAAGAGGATATGGAAGCTTATGAGATTAAGCCTAAAGTAGTTGAGAGTATGAAAGATTTCCAAGAGTGGGATGCTTTCGAGGGTCAAATGGGTAAACATCTTCAGAAAATGGTTGAAGAGGTTGAAGCTCTTGATGAGTAGTCACTCCAAAAGGATATAGAATGAAATTAAAAAAAATCTCTACAATAGTAGCATCACTTCTTTTAAGTGTATCACTTGCAACAGCAAGTGGTACTCTTGCTGACCTGCATGGAACAAAAGGTCAACCAGATAAAGAGTTAGGCGAAATGATTAAAAAACTAAATAGTATCGGTTTTGATGCTGTTGGTAAAAATGAACATATTGAAACTCACTACTATAATAAGTATAAAGAGAAAAATCTTGACCTTTTGAACTTTTATCCAGTTGTAGATAAAAAGTCAATAAGAGAGCTTCTTTTATCTAATCCTGATTTTGGTGCTTATGCTCCATTTAATCTTTTAGCATTTAAAAAGATGGCAAAAGATGGTGGAGACACTACATGGTATGGACACCTTGATGCTGATACAATGCTAAATATCATTGGAGCAAAAGATGAAGGCAACAAGAAGAAGTTTAAAGATATGGTTGCCAAACTAGATAAACTTGTTGTAAACGAGATGAAACCAACAGCAGAAAAAAAACTTACTTTTGATGGAGAGCTACCAAAAGAGCCTCTTTTAAAAATGGTTATGAAGTTTGATGAGCCTGATGATATAGAGGAGTTTGTAGAAGAGTTTATTATGAAACATGATGGACTTTTTGCAAAAAAAGAGTTTATTATTGCAGGATTTTTAGATTTAAAATTTGAATATGATGATTTAGAGTTAGATTTTGAAAAGTATGATGCCTATTGGGTATCTTCTCTTTGTCATTTTGGTTTCTCTAACTCTGTATTTAACCATGGCGACCCACACGCTGGTCTATTTGCTCCATGTTCTGTATATTTTTATGTTCCAAAAGGTAAAAATGAACTTCATGTTGGTTATGCCACTGTAGATAATTGGATTAGTACAACAAATATCAAAGATAGCAAAAAAACAGCCTATATGAAAGAGATTTCAAATAGTGTCGAAAAAGCTCTTGGCGAATTAGGATTTAAAAAAGAGACAGCTACAGCTGTAACAAAAGAGAGTCCAAAAGTTGAAAAAGCAGTAGAAAAAGTTGTTCCAGAGGTTAAAAAAGTGGCAACAACACAAACTGTTTCAACCTCTTTAAATGCAAATGCAGAAATTGCAGAGTTAAAAGAGATGATAATAAAACTTAGCAAAGATGTTAAATCAATTAAAAAGATACTTGACGAAGAGTAGACTCTTTTTTGAGTAAAAAGATACAAGAGAACTAGTTTTTAGAAATAGAGTATTTTATTTAAATTTATTTAAAGAAAAAATACTCTATCATAAATTAAAATTATACAAGGAGAAGGTATGCTTAAAAAAATTTTAAGTGCAATCGGTGCAATTACTGTAGTTGGTGCAGTAGTTGGATATTTAACAATAGGGAGTAAGGTAGGTAGTTTACATCCTGACGCAATGGGTCACTATATGACTATGTTTGGAAAAGTTTTAGAGACTGGAAATTCTGCTGAAGCGATGATTCGAAAAGTTAGAATCAATGATGATATAACTACAGAAGATGCTATTGATACAATGACAGGAATTGCAGAAGAGAATAACTTTTTAGTTGTTGGCGATGCGAAAATGTCTATTAAAAGTAGTATTAAAGACCCAGGTGGAAAAAGATACATTAGAATTTTATCTTTCTGTGCTCCATCAATTGCTGAAAAATTCATAGGTTACTCTGAGTCATTTGGTGCATTTATGCCTTGTAGAATTTTGATTGTTGAAGATGATGAAGGTAACAGATGGTTATACACAATGGCTATGGAGCTTATGCTTTATGGTGGAAAACCACTTCCAGATGATATGTTAAAAATGGCTGAAACAGTTCGTGGATTAATGTACGGAATGATGGATGCTGCAGCGACAGGTGATGATTACGAGCCTGAAGAAGAAGATTAATCTAAAATCTTTTAAAATGGTCAATCTATTTAGATTGACCATTATATTTATATAACAACTAAAAAATCCTCCTCAACTCTTAATAGTTATCGTTTTAAATATCCTCCGTTATGGGCATCATCTACAACTTCATTTAAAATATCAAGAAACTCCCCCAATGCTCTAATTCCTGGAAGTTTCATTAAAACTTTTTTATCTTTTGGTCTAATAAAAACAATTGTTGGGGTACTCCTAATCGTTAAGTTTAAAGGAATATTATCATAATCTGTATTGACCTTTACAATTTCAAAATATCTATTCAAAAGCTTTTTTACCTTCTTGTTATTGGCAATAACTCTATCAAGCTGGTCACAATATCTACATGTTGTAGATCGTATTTTTAAAAAAACAATTTTATTTTTTAATTTTGCACGTTTTAATGCTCTTGAAAAAGTCACATACTTAACACTACTATTTTTAGATGGCTTAACTTTTGGCTTTGGCTTTGGCTTTGGCTTTGGCTTTGGCTTTGGCTTTGGCTTTGGCTTTGGCTTTGGCTTTGGCTTTGGCTTTATAAGCTTTTTCTCTTCTATCTTTGGTTTTGCTTTCTTCTCAACAGATATAATTGGCAAAGGTTTAATATCTTCAATTAAATTAAAATTAACAGAAAGTTCATCATAAACAGATGCAACATTTTTAAAATGCCAAAAGTCATACAACCTATCTTCACTAAAAGAAGAGAGTAAAATACTATTTATTGCCTCCCCTTTTGTCTCTTTTCTTCTAAGAGCATCTTTTACTTCATTTTCTAAAAGAGCCAAATAACTTTCACTGTTTTTCAAAGCACTACGTTTAGTCATTATACCATGTGAACTGACTGTATATTTCCAATCTAAACTTTTTATACTCTTTAATCCTTCTCTCCAAATACGAATAGAACGATTATTTTTAATCTCTAATAGACGATTATTATAGATCATATCACCTGAAAAAAGTATCTCTTTACTTGGTATATGAACAACCAAATGTTCATCATCATTTTGAATCAATTTAATATCAATATTAACTCCACCCAAATCTATTTTTCGATTTTCTGTTAAATAAATATCCAAAGGAGTAAGATGTGTATGATAGAAAGCGTCCTCAGATAATTTTTTAGCCAATAAGAGTTCTCGATTCTCTTTAAAATACTTCTGATAACTTTTAGGTCCTAATAATATAGCACCCTGCTCTTTATAAAAACTATTTCCCAATATATGAACTTCATCAGAAGAGGTATTAATGACATATTTGACAGGTAGATTTTTTAAATTTCTCATAATAGAGTAACTTGTTTGTGCATATTGATAAGTAGGACCAGAATCTATTACAATATATCCATCTTCTGTTTCAATATAACAGCTATTAACCATATTTCCACCATTAGCAGATGAAACCTGAGATGGTAATCCAAAAAAGCAACTTATCCCTTTAGCAACTGTATAAGGCTTTAAGTGATAATCAAAGCTAAATAAATAGATAGTAAAAAAGAAAAAACTTAGAAAATATCTCATAAAAACTCCAATCTAAAATCATTACTTATTTCATAGTAACATAGATTTAATAAATTTTTATAAGGAAAAAGTTAATTTTTTCGCAATATTAACAATTAATATTAAAAATAAATATAATTATAAGTTATTACAATATAGAAAAACATAATTTCTATTTATATAATAATTGAGAAATCAACACCCCTTCGACCAACTTATCAATATCCCCATCCAAAATACCATCTACATTTGAATAAGGTATATTACTTCGAGTATCTTTAACTTGTTGATATGGTGCAAGTACATAAGAGCGTATCTGATGCCCCCATCCATTATCACTCTTCTCTACTCCATCAATAAGAGCCTGTTTCTTCTCCATCTCATACTCATAAAGACGAGATTTAAGCATCTTCATAGCCGTTGCTTTATTCTTGTGTTGACTTCTATCATTTTGGCACTGTACTACTATATTTGTCTCGATATGGGTTATTCTAATGGCACTCTCGGTCTTATTAACATGTTGTCCCCCTGCCCCACTTGCACGGTATGTATCTATTCTAATGTCTCTATCCTCAATCACAATATCAACATCATCATCCACCTCTGGCGAAACCATCACAGAGCTAAAAGAGGTGTGACGTTTAGCATTACTATCAAAAGGAGAGATACGAACCAAACGATGAATTCCATTCTCTACCTTCAAATAACCATAAGCATTTTCGCCTTTAATAATAAAACTAACATCTTTAATACCAGCTTCATCCCCTGCCTGATAATCAAGCCCTTCAACTTTGAACCCTTTACGCTCTGCCCAACGCAGATACATTCTATATAGCATATTAGCCCAATCCTGCGACTCCGTACCACCAGCCCCTGGATGAATAGAGATAATTGCATTATTGCTATCATGCTCTCCACTAAGCATCATGGTAACCTCTAAAGCGTTTATATCAATCTCTAGGCTATCAGCATCATCAAAAAGCATCTCTAAAGTCTCTTCATCACTCTCCGCCTTTGCCAACTCAAAAAGCTCCAAAGCATCATAAACAGAACTTCTAGCATTCTCATACTTCTGTAACATACGCTCTTTTTTAGTCTTCTCTTGAGAAATAGTCGATGCCTTTTTAGCATCATCCCAAAAACTAGGCTCTTGCTGAAGCTGTTCAATCTCATCTAATCTATTAACAATATCTTCAGGCTTAACAATATTCTTAATATTTTCTATCTTTATAGTAAGCTTCTTAACCAACTCCCCATACTCATATAAATCCATTTGATACTATCCATTATATTAAATTAAAAGGTATTTTAACAAAAAGAGTAGGAATAAAGAAGTAAAGGGGGGAG
>Ga0256827_10001426_pt1 | contig 15276 bp, 14 predicted proteins | sample CV84metaG_FD_185977 | JGI IMG/M metagenome (GOLD analysis project Ga0256827, IMG submission 185977) | Hydrothermal vent microbial communities from East Pacific Rise, Pacific Ocean - CV84 | ecosystem: Environmental > Aquatic > Marine > Hydrothermal vents | place: Pacific Ocean: East Pacific Rise... | reverse complement strand
AAACTCAATTAATTACATTTTTTCATAATCGAATTGATGAAAAAGGTCGAAAATTTAAAGGTTGCACACTTTCATTTTTTCGCGAAATTCATAAAAATAGATTTGATAAAATTGATTTGGTTTTTGAAGATATTTTAGTCGATAGCAAATTTGATGGCGAAGTAAATCAGGTTAGATTATATATTAGTCCGCTTGAAAGATATTTAGCAAATGATTACGATTTATTATATTGGGATTCCTCTGACAAAAAAAGTTTAGAGATTTTCCAAACCGCATATAAAGATAATATGTACTTTTTTAAAAATGATAGCAAACAGAAAAAATGGAAAAATTGGAAATTGAAATATTTCTCTCAATTTATAGATAATTCCATTCAGCATTAAGAAGAGATATTCACTATTTATATTGTGCCGTAGATATATGCAAACGAATTTGAAATTACATAAAAATTTATTTAGTGTGTTAAAATATAGAAAAAAAGGTCAAAATATGAGATTTTCAAAAGCTTATATTCCAACATCAAAAGAGATTCCAAACGATGCTGTTTTAGAAAGTCATATCTTGCTAATTCGGGCGGGATATATTCAAAGTGTCGCTTCAGGTTTATACAACCTTTTACCAATGGGAAAAAAGATTCTTGATAATATTCGGAATATTGTTAAGGAAGAATTAGATAAAGCGGGTTGCCAAGAAGTTGATTTGAGTTTTGTGACTCCCGCTGAACTTTGGGCGGAAAGTGGTAGAATTGAAAAATTCGGAAAAGAACTTCTTAGATTTAGAGATAGAAAAGAGAATCTTTTTGTTCTTGGACCAACTCACGAGGAGATGATGGTAAATCTGATTCGCGACAATCTCAAAAGCTACAAACAACTCCCACAAAATCTATATCAAATTAAAACAAAATTTAGAGATGAAGCTCGACCGAGATTTGGATTAATGAGAGGTCGTGAGTTTGTGATGAAAGATGGCTACTCATTTCACTCAAGCCCAGAAGATATGAAACGGGAATTTGAACTAATGGAAACTACATATAAAAAGATTTTCACTCGTTTAGGTTTAGATTTTAGAATTGTGGAAGCTGACAGCGGGGCGATTGGTGGAGATGGAAGTCGTGAGTTTATGGTTTTAGCAGATAGCGGAGAAGATACTTTGGTGGTTTGTCCATCGTGCGAATATGGGGCAAATATCGAAAAAGCTTCTCGTCAAAAACTTTCTGAACCTGAACCTATTGAAATGGATTTTGCAAAATTCAAAACTCCAAATATGACAAAAATTGATGAACTTTCAGAATTTTTCCATTGCGACCCATACTTTTTTGTTAAAGCTGTTGTGAAAAAAGCAATATTTGAAAACCGTGAAGAATTGGTAGTTTTCTTTATTCGAGGTTCAGACCAATTAGAGGAAACCAAAGCTACAAACTCAATCGGAGCTTTAGAATTAGTAGAAACCTCATCGGCAGACTTAGAAAATGCTGGGTTGATTGCAGGATTTATCGGAGTTCTAAATTTACCTAAAAATATCAGAACTGTTTTAGATATTGAGTTAGAAAATGCAAAACCTCTAATTACGGGAGCGAATGAAACTGACTACCATTTCATAGGGGTAACTCTTGAAAAATTACCAAAAGAGAAAACTCAATTTTCAGATTTAGTTCAAGTTCGTCAAGGTGATAGCTGTTCAGTTTGTAGTGAAAAACTTGAATATAAAAAAGGGATTGAAGTTGGTCATATTTTTCAACTCGGTACAGAATATGCTGAAAAACTCAATGCAAACTTTTTAGATGAAAATGGAAAGTCAAAACCTTTAGTTATGGGAACTTACGGAATTGGAGTTAGTCGATTAATTGCTGGAATTGTTGAACAATCTCACGATGAAAAAGGGATAATTCTACCAACTCAAATCGCACCTTACAAATTAAATATTTTAGTTTCAAATGTGAAAAAATCGGAAGAATTAGAGTTTGGAGAAAAAATCTACTCTCATTTTCAAAATCTGAATGTTCCTACAATTTTAGATGATAGAAAAGAGCGATTCGGTTTCAAAATCAAAGATGCTGAACTTATCGGATTTCCTTTCACTTTGATAATTGGTAAATCTTTGAAAGATGGAAATGTTGAAATTCTTCATCGAGCTACAAATGAGAAAGAGGCTGTTTCTGTCGATGAGGTAATTTCAAAACTTGAAGAATTGCTAAAATGATATATTTTATAATATATCTGCTTTTGGAAACTCTTTTTTCAGTTGAAATTTCTTCTCAAATTGGAGGTTTGAATACTTTCTTAGGGATTGTTATATCTGTAATTATTGGAATTTATATCTTGAAAAACCTAAAATATAATCTTGCTTCCACAATTCAAGAATTTTCAACTGGCGGAATCGATATTAATCAATTGAAATCTAGAAATATTTTTCCAATCGTCGGAGCAATTCTACTAATTATTCCTGGGTTTTTGACAGATTCTATTGGCTTACTTTTGCAATTCTCTTTTTTTACAGATTTGCTTACAAGAAAAGCTCATACCCCAAATACTCATTTTGACGATGTTGAGATTCAGGATAGTTTTCAAGATAGAAACTATAAACCAAATCTCAAATATGATGATGATATTATTGATGTCAAAAAAGATTTAGACAAATAATCAGATATATTTTTAATGACGGGCTATTGTCATTGTCGGGCTTGACCCGATAATCTACTATTTAGTCAGTTCAATGTTTTATATTTTGCCATCTTTAATAAGTTGAGCAATCTCTTTCGTGTGATAAGAAATAATAATATCAGCACCCGCCCGTTTAAAACCAATCATTGTTTCAATTAGAGTTCTTTCGTAATCGATGAGGTTTTTCTGACCTGCAAATTTCAGCATTGAATATTCACCCGACACATTATAAACGGCTAAAGGTTTTCTACTATTTTGGCTAATCTCTTTTACAATATCAAGATAAGCCAAAGCGGGTTTGACCATTAAAATATCTGCACCTTGATTTTCATCTTCCAAACTTTCTAAAACTGCTTCACGACTATTTGCGGGGTTCATTTGATAGCTTCGACGGTCGCCAAAACTTGGAGTTGATTCTGCAACATCGCGGAAAGGACCATAATATCCACTTGCAAATTTTGTCGAATAACTCATAATTGGTAAATTCTCAAAACCGTTAGAATCTAAAGTTTGTCGGAGAGTTTGGATAATTCCGTCCATCATTCCAGAGGGAGCAATCATATCAACACCTGCCCGAGCTTGAACTAAAGCTTGTTGTCCTGAAATTTCCAAAGTCGCATCATTATCAATCGTCGCTGTTTTATCTAAAATTCCGCAATGTCCGTGGTCGGTATATTCGCAAAAGCATAAATCTGTAATTACAAACATATTCGGGAAGTTTTGCTTAATTTCTCTAACTGCATTTGCGATAATTCCACTATCACAAACCGCATCACTTCCGACACTATCTTTTGTTTCAGGAATTCCAAAAAGTAGAATTGAGTTGATTCCTAGAGATTGCAAAGTTTCACACTCTTTTAGAACCTCATCGATAGAAAGTTGAAAAACATCGGGCATACTTTCAATCTCAACTCTGATATTTTTACCGTGTTTGATAAAAAGTGGGTAGATAAAATCATCAATTCTTAAATGAGTTTCTTGTACTAAATTTCGCAAGTTTGGATTAATTCGTAATCGTCTAAATCTATTGAACATTTTCTAACTCCTATTTTTTGATTTAAGTCTTGAGACTTCATCAGAAATATTATCTTTTCTCATAAAATGCTCTCCAATTAAAAAAGCATCAACTCCAAATTTATTTAATTCTATAAGTTGTTCAGGTTCTGTGATTCCGCTTTCAGCAACGATAATTTTTCCATTCGGGATTAGTGGGATTAGTTTTTCAGAAAGTTTCAAATCCATTTCAAAAGTATCTAAATTTCTATGATTTATTCCGATGATTTCAGCACCTGAAAAAGTGGTTTTGATTAAGTCCGTTTTATCGTGAATTTCAACTAAAACATCAAGTCGTAGATGTCGAGCATAATTGTAGAGTTCTTTTAACTCCTTTTTACTCAAAGCTTTTGCAATTAACAAAATAAAATCTGCACCATAAACTAGAGCTTCAAGGATTTGGTATTTTGTAACGATAAAATCTTTTCTCAAAAGTGGCAAACTGCTATATCTTCGGATTCCTGACAAATATTCAATATTTCCTTGAAAATAGTGAGGTTCTGTCAAAACTGAAATTGCATTTGCTCCGCCTTTTTCGTAATCTTGAGCAATTTGTAAAGGGTCAAAATTTTCTCTGATAACACCTTTGCTTGGACTTGCCTTTTTCACTTCCGCGATTATCCGAAATTTGTCATCTTCCGTAGATTGTAAAAATGGTTTGACATCGCGGGGAGCATAAGAATTAAAAGCTAAACTTTTACCAAGCCAATCTTCAGAAAATCGAGCTTGTCTCTCTTTGACATCGTCTCGAGTTTTTCTGATAATTTCTTCAAGTATTTTCGGGGTTTTCTCTTTAAAAAACATCTATTTTCTCTCTTTGCATAATTTAATTTTTTCCCAATGTTCGGAAATTTCGATTTCTTTCAAACCTAATTTATCTATAACTTTTGACATATTTTTCAAAGCATTTTCACAATCCCCTAATAGAAATTGACCGTAAGCTAGAGAATCTAAAATCATCATATCGTCAGGTTTAATTTTAACAGCTTGTTGAATATATTCAATTCCAGTTTTAATTTGATAATTTTGTTCAAGCATAAAATAGCCTAAATAATTTAAATTGAAAGCATTATCAGAATTTACAGAAATTAGAGTTTCCAATTTCTTAATTAGCGGAATCATATATTTTGATGAGGTCTGATTATTTTCACTATAAATTTTTTCTTGCAAAACTATACTTTTGATTTGAAGTTCTATATCTTTAGGATTCTGCAAAATCATCTTATTTATAAGTTTTAAAGCTTTTGGAAATAATCTTTTTTCTACATATAAATCTAGCAGATAATTATCATCAAAAGAGTTCTGTTCCGCAAATATGAAAAACTCATCTAATTTATCAAGTTTCTGATAAATCATTTCAATATCAAACATCGTATCAGCCACAGGATATTTTTTATATATTTTCTTATAAAGCTCTAAACTTTTTTGATATTGTTTATTCAACATATAAATTTTAGCTAAAGCCCGAGATGTAAATAATTGAAATTTTTCTGACGAATCTAAACGATTTTGTAGTAATTTAATTCCCTTATCTGTTTTACCCTCTTCTAAATATATTAATGCTAAAAAAAGATTTGAATCCTCATTTAAATCTTTTTTCAGAGTTAAGAAAATATCTTTTGCCTGATTATTATTATGAATTCTGTAATGAGCTTTGGCTAAAATTTCACGATTTTCATCACCCGACAAATTGAGTTCTTTAAACTTTTGAATAATAATTTTATATTTTGAAAGTTTTTCTAATGTTTTGAGATATTCCGTAGCATATTCAGGCTTATTAGTTTTCTGAAATAGATGAAGAAAAAGCTCGGCACTTCCTTCTCTAAAATTTCGAGATTCATAATCCATCGCAAGAAGTAATAGGGTATTTTCAGAAACTAAACTTATATTATTTGTAGTCGGAGTTTTAATTCTATCTGCACGAACCGAAGAGCAACTACTAAAAAGTATTGCAACTATTGGTAAAACAAAAAGTTGAAACATTTCCGTTTTCTCCTATTTATTTAATTGTGTTTTGAAGTGAAAGTAACTAAATAGTAAATTTATAAGTAGGTAAAATTAAGTAGATTATCGGGTCAAGCCCGACAATAACAATTAAATTGTTAATCTACTAATTTCAAAACTTAGCTTTATTTAGCCTCAATTTTTAATGTCTTAATATTGTGATTTGTATAAATACATAAATCCCCAGCAATTCCCAAAGACTCTTTTACGATTTCTTCAGGGGAAAGTTCAGAATGTTTTGCTAAAGCTCGAGCTGATGAAATCGCAAAGTTTCCACCGCTACCGATTGAAGCAATCGCTCTATCTTCAGGTTCAACAACATCACCGTTACCAGTTAAAATGTAAATATTATCGAGGTTCAAAACAATCATCATCGCCTCAAGCCGTCTCAAAACCTTATCTTTTCTCCAAGCTTTTGAAAAATCGATAACAGCTTTGACAAGGTCGCCCTTTCGTTGAGAAAGAAAACCCTCAAACATATCAAAAAGATTGAAAGCATCGGCGGTGCTACCAGCAAAACCTGCTAAGATTTTGCCATTATGAAAAGTTCGGATTTTATTCGCATTATGCTTTAAAACCGTATTCCCAAAAGTAACCTGTCCGTCGCCCCCAATTACAGCTTCTGAATCTGTTCGATAAGCTAAAATTGTAGTTGCTTTAAACATCTTTATAAAGCCTCAATCTCAATTTGCAAAATTCCGTGAATTCCGTGACCAAGCTTAACATCTAATTTGAAAACTCCAATATGTTTCAAGCCGTGAGAAGTTTCGATACTTTTTTTATCAAGTTCGATATTAAACTTCTCTTTAAAACCTGCCACAATATCATCTTTCGTAACCGCACCAAATAAAGCACCGTTTTTTCCAGATTTTCTTGTAATTACAAGAGTTGTCTCTTTTAGTTGTTCGCTTAAATCTCGAGCAAATTTAGTTTCCTCTTTATCTCTAACAAGTTTATCAGCTTCATCTTTTTTAAATTGCTCAATTACTTGATTTGTAGCAACCTTAGCAAAACCTTTAGCTACGAGGAAATTCTGTCCGTAACCATCTTTTACATCTTTTATTTCTCCCGCTTTTCCAGTTCCTCGAACATCTTTTAAAAGTAAAACTTTCATAACTTGCTATCTCCTAATCTCTATATTCTTTTCGTTTTCGTCGTCCGCCGTCTTTTCGAGAGTCGCCTCTTTCATTTCTGCTAAAACCATTTTTATCTCGATTGTAGCCACCGCCACCACCGTTTCTATCTCCGCCTCCACGATTGTAGCCACCGCCACCACCGTTTCTGTCTCCACCGCCTCGGTTGTAGCCACCGCCACCACCTCCGCCACTTCGACCTCGGTAGCCACCGCCACCGCCGCCTCTACGATTTCCACCGCCGCCACCTCGACGACCGCCACCGCTTGAATATCTTCCGCCATATTTTGAGCTATTTTCGATTAATTTATCAATATCTTTGATAGATTTACCGATAATATCAGAACCTTTGATTTTGTAATCTTCAGCAATGATTGAAGCTAATTTATGAAGTAGAGTTTTTTCGTCCATTTTTTCTTCAAGTTGTTGAACAATTGAAGTTGCATCATCAGTAATCTCTTTTGAAATTACTCTTTCGATAAATGCTACCATTTTTTTCTCACGAACTGAATCGATGTTTGGAACAATTTTTGTTTCAAGTTTTGCACCAACATCTTGTTCAATTCTTTTTAATCCTCGTAATTCTGAAGGAGTAATAATTGAGATTGCAGAACCTGTTTTTCCTGCTCGTCCAGTTCGTCCAATTCTATGAACATAACTTTCACTATCAAAAGGAATATGATAATTGAAAACATGAGAAACATCAGAAACATCTAATCCTCTTGATGCAACATCAGTCGCGATAAGAATTTCTAATTTATCACTCTTGAAAGCACGGATAATTTCTTCTCGATTTCTTTGCTCAACATCTCCGTGTAAGCCCTTAGCTGTATAGCCTTGAGAACTCAAACTTGAAGCAAGTCTATCAACTTCTTTTTTTGTTCGACAGAAAACAATAGATTTATTAGGATTTTTATAATCAATTAATCTCATTAAAGCATCGTCTCGCTCATATTCTTCAACAACATAATAAGATTGAGAAATATTATCGTTTGTTACTTTGCCTTTAGTAATTGAGATAGTTTTTGGGTTAGTTAAAAATCTTTTTGCTAAATCTTTAATAGCTGGAGGCATTGTCGCAGAAAAAAGTAAAGTTTGTCTTTCTGACGGAAGAAATGACAGAATATCTTTAATATCTTGTAAGAATCCCATATCTAGCATTTCATCAGCTTCATCAAGAATAATAAATCTTGGGCTAATGCTAATTGCTTGACCTGTTGTTTTTCCTTGAAGTAAATCTAAAAATCTACCTGGAGTTGCAACGATAACAGAAGCAGATTCAATATGTTGAAGTTGTCTTCTGTAAGATGAACCACCATAAACAGTTGCAGTTCTGATTCCTAATTCTTTTCCAAAACGGAAAATTTCATCACTTACTTGAATTGCTAATTCTCTTGTTGGAACGATAACAACTGCTTCAATACCTTTGCTTGTATCAATTTGATTTAATACTGGCAAACCGAATGCTGCTGTTTTTCCTGTTCCTGTGTGAGCTTGAGCCACTACATCTTGTCCGTTTAAAATAACGGGAATCGCCTCTTCTTGAATCGGGCTTGGCTCTGTAAATCCAGCTTTATCGATAGCTAGTTGTAATTCTTCTTTTAAATTAAAATCTTTAAAATTCATATATAATTTATCTTTATTGTTTTTTAAACTGTTTTAATATTCTTTAGACGGATAAAATTATCTCTAAAATAAGTTTTCTATATTAACAAAATGGTTCGCAAAAATAGGTATTTGCTTTTCTATTATTTAGCTATTAAATGGTTTTCAAGTTTAAACAAATTGAGATATTTCTATCTTCTGAAAACAGTTACTGGAATTATAGTCTAATTTCGTTTAGAATCAAAATTCTAGTTTTATATATAAGTAGAACTTCGGGTCAAGCCCGAAGATAAAGAGTTATTTTAATTCTTTGTAACTAAAATTATGAAAATGTAGAAACGGCTCTTTTGTAATCTGCTTGATAATTCAGATTTATAAAAGCTTTTCTATCCTCAAATTTTACATATTTTGTATCGAGATGTTGCAAAAGTAGAGAGAGTTTGTAATTTTTCGCTTTTATCATATAGTCTATTTTTTTAAAAACCCGTTTATGATAAATTGCCACAAGAGGCTCAACTCCTTTTATTGAAATTGGGCAAATTACATCAAAATCATTTGGGATTTCTGCCGTCAATCTCTTAACCTCATCTTTACCAAAAAAAGGAGTATCAACACTAATGATAAAAGTATAGTCGCTTTCTGCACTCTCAAGAATTGAAAAAAGTCCAATAGTTGGAGCAGAAATTTTAGAAAATTTCGTTTTGTCAAAAATAGATTCAGCCCCAAATTGAACTTTTTCACTTTTCCACGAAATCATAACTTTAGTAAAAATTTCCGAAAGTCGATTATGTTGGAACTCAACAAGAGTATCAAAACTACCAAAAGGTAAAAGAGCTTTATCTTCTCCCATTCTTTTGCTTTGCCCACCAGCAAAAATTACGGCTGGAATATCAATTTTTTCTGACATATTTTAAAATAGGTAGTTTAATTCTAAACGATATTCATTATATGAACTGTCTGCTTTCTTACCGTTATCATCATCAGAATTTACGATACCAATTCTCAATTTTGTTTCAAAGTTTGGAATTGACTTGAATTTTTTCCAGAAATCCATATGAATGATATTTCTATCAGCTAAAACATCATCTTTCTTTTCATCAAAATCCATCATTGCATATCTAACCGTAGTTCTAAAACCATCAATTATTCCTGCTTTTCCAAAATCATAACTAGCTTGAATCATATGAGTTTTAGTATTTGCAACCCAGTTATATTGTCCCATCGCTCGAGTATATCCGCCAGTTGGAAAACCTCTCCACGGAGCAACTATATCTGCTTTGTCTTCAATTTGAGAATATCCGTATAGAATCTTTGTAGTTTTATTTTTCGCAACAATTCTACCCGCGAAAAGTGATGAATCTAAACTTTTTGGATTTTTATATCCTCCAGTATCTCCACTTTTCCAATTTGCTAATGTTCCTTTTAAAGAAGCACCACCAATTTTTCCACCGCCATCATCATTTTGAATCATATATCTAAAACCAGGAGAAATTGTCCAATCCGCAGTTTTGATTTTATAGTGAGCTTCAAAAGTTAAATTGCTGATAACATCAGGCACAGCTAAATAACTTACAACAGCTTTAAGGTTTGAAACAGATGTATTTTCAACAGTTCCAATCATTAAATTATGATTTGTTGATTTTTTAGCTTCTTGAAAATTTAGAGAGGATAATCCCATATGTTTTGCAGAATCATCATTATTAGTCCAATCAGCTTTAGGCTTACCTTTGTCATTTATATAAGAAGTATCAACAGTTAGAACATCGTGGCTTCGGGTGTGGTCTCTAAGTTTTTGAGCTTGGAAATAAGCAAGTTGAACTTTTGTATTTTTAATATCTTTTGACTCTAAAGAGAGACCATCAAAACTATTCGGAATCATTTTTGTATCATTAGATTTTGTAAAAACTGAATGGAATAATTGACGACCAAATTTCAATTTTGTTTTTGAAAAATCATATTGAAGATAACTTTGACCGATAACAGTCATTCCGTAATCACCATCTTTAGCATCATTTCGAGAGAGAGTATCTTTTCCCGCTTTTAACTTACCTACATTTTCCTCATCCATTGTTAAAAATGGATTTTGAGATGTATAAAAACCAACAGTCGCACTAATTCCATTGAGTCGTCCAGTTTTGAAAATCAAACTACCACCTAAACCTAAAGCATAGTTACTTTTATTTTTAGTAGTTTCCTTTTTCCAATCCCATTTAAAAGTGTTCATTCGTAATCGCCCGTAAGTGATTCCTTGAGAAAACATTTCATAGAAAGAATCAACATCTTTCGGTAGAACTTTATATTCTAAGTTCATATTTCCTTTTAAAATTCTTTTTTGAACAGCAGAATCATTTGCAACCGCATTTGATAAAATGATTGTTGATGTCAAAAGAGACAAGCTAATAATTTTTTTCATAATTGAACTCCTATTATTATTTTAATAATTTTAGCACAAAATTTGAAGCTGTTATCTCGAACAAATGACAGCTAATAAATATATGCTTGTATTTGTTCTAAACAACAGAAATATTTAGGTGTTTATTGAGTTAATCCTATAATATCAGCTCGAGGATAAACAAAGATTGCCTCTCTATTTATATGAATTTTCTCCTTACTATCAATAGCATAAGCAGAAATATTTAAGTGAATTGTTACATCTTTTCTTTCATCAAATGCTAACTGTTCATCGGTATATAAAACCACAACTTTTTTTACTTTTTTACCAGCTTTAATTGTGAATGGTTTTGTAGGTTTTTTAATTTGAATATCAGAATTGTCAATATCGAAATAATATTGATGGTCTGTATTATCAGTATTTTGGAATAAGAAGATATAGCCATTTGTCACTCTTTTAAATTCAGTAGTAGATTTATCTTTGATTGAATAAAGACGAGTTTCTTTATTGATATTTAAAAGCATATGCTCTTTTTCAGAACCCATTTTAACAAGTAAAATAAATAGAATTCCAAGAATTGCCATATATCCAATAGTTTTAGCTCGGAAGAAATTTGTTTTTCCCTCTTTTTTCTCAATCTCTTTTACACTTGACCAATTTACTAAAGATGGTTTATTGAGTTTTCCCATAACTGTTGTACAAGCATCAACACACTCTAAACAGTTAATACATTCAAGTTGCAGACCTTGTCGAATATCAATTCCAGTTGGGCAAACTGTTACACAACTTTCACAAGTGGTACATTCAGAATTTTCAGGAAGCTCTTTTGCTTTATTTATAACTTTTTCTTTGTTTTCATCATAAATCGCACCACCTCGGCTTTTGTCATAAATTGCCATAACTGTTTCATCGTCATATAAAACTGATTGAACTCTTGAATATGGGCAAATATAGGCACAGAAATTCTCTTTTAACCAAACTACATCGTAAATTAGAAATAAAGCGATAAATCCAATAAATCCTAACATTGTTGTGTGTTCAGCAGGGTTTTGAATATATTCAAAGAAAGTTTCAGGAGGAATAAAGAACCAAACAAAATCTATTGCAGCAACAATTGCCAAAACTGACCAGATAAGAATTCCAACTAATCTTTTGATTTTATTAGAAAAAAGTGAATAATCAGGCTCTTTTTGTTTATTTTTAATTCGTTTTCTAAGACCTAATATTTTAGTTTCGATGAGGTCTCGAAATATGACTCGAAAAATAGTTTGAGGACAAGCCCAACCACAAAAAACTCGACCGCCCATTACAGTCATTAGGAAAATTCCTAAGAACATCATAATTAGTAAAAATGGCATTAAGTAGAGTTCTTGCATATCAAATTTTACAAATAAGAGATGAAGTTGCTTTTGGTCAAAATTCAATAAAAAAAGATGATTTGAATCGACCGTAAGAAATGGAAGCCCGAGAGCTATGATTGTTGCAAAGATATACATAATATATCTTTTATTAGCATAAGCTAAACCCATAAAGTTCCTTTAATATAGTTAAAATATTATGGATTATATAACATTTTCTTTAAGATAACTTAACATTATGATAATAATAATTAAATCTTATTAATAAAGTTACTCTGATTAGTAAATCTACTATATTCTCTATGATAGAATTAGGACTATAAAAAAGAGTTCAATTTAGGGTATGAAAAATGGATATTCAACAAAAACATCAACAAGCAGAAAATTATTATAAAAATGGAAAATATCAAGAAGCTTTTTCAATATATTTAGAGTTAGCAAAACTAGGCGATTCTCAAGCTGAAACTACTCTTGGCTACCTTTATCAAAATGGTGAGGGAGTAGAAAAGAATTCTCAAAAAGCTAAATTTTGGTATGAAGAAGCTGTCAAAAAAGAGTATCCGATGGCTTTCTATAATTTAGCGGTTCTTTATTCAAATGGTACAGAAATTGCAAAAGATGACAAAACTGCTTTCCAGCTATTTCTAAAATCAGCTATTCTTGAAATTCCTCACGGACAGTTTGAAACTGCCTATATGCTCGAAGAGGGAATTGGTTGCGAACAAAACTATTCTGAATCAGCTTTTTGGTATGAAGAATCTGCTAAACGAGGCAATATTGAAGCTTTCAATAATCTAGGTGTTTTATATCGCGACGGTTTAGGAGTTGAACAAGATTATGCAAAAGCTGTTCATCTTTTCAAGCGGTCAGCAGATGCTGGAAATCATAGTGCTATGTATAATTTGGGATTTTGTTATGACAATGGTTTTGGAGTTGAACAAAACACAGATTTAGCTTTAGAATATTTAAGAAAAGCTTCTTTAAACGGTAATGAAAAAGCAAATGCAATGTTAGAAGAACTGAGAAATAAAGGAGATTTTGCTTTTTAAATTATATAAACCTTAGATTCGATTCTTGTCGGGCTATTGTCATTATCGGGCCTAACCCGATAATCTCTATTTAGTCAGTCCAATTATTCTTTATCGTAATGAAGTTCTCGATTTGGAATTACAAAAGATAGGAAAATTAAAAGCCCTCCAAAAATGAAAACAATATAAGATGTGTATTCTGCAGGAAAATAATCCATTAATTGGACTTTGCCGAAATTGTCACCTAAGATTGCTTTTATATCTGTAAAGAAGATTGTATAAACAGCACCGCCGACAAGTCCGCCAATTACCCCAATTAAAACATCAATTCGACCTTCGCCTAAAGATATTGTTCCAGTTCCTGGGCATTTACCAAAGATTGACATTCCGATACCAAAAACAATAGCACCAATTATTAGACCGCCAATTATTATAGGTTTTGGAGAATATGAAGCAATTCCAAACTGAACCATTAAATATAAAGCGATTGTGATAATTCCAGTTGCTAAGAAAATCAATTTTATCATTGTAAAATCTTTGAGCATAGAAAAACCTGCAATTTTTTCAAAGGTATCTACTCGACTCCATTGAATGACAACACCAAAAAATATTCCGATTGTAAAGACGGTTAAGATTGAACCGTGATTTTGAGTTTCAAAAACTTGTACTATTTCAGAAAACATATCAAACATCTATTTATCCTTTTTGTAGAAAAAGTAGCCAGTTATAAATAATCCAATCATCATAAAAAGACCAAATATAATTCCGCTAACTGCGAGTTGAGGGAGTCCAGATAGAAAATGTCCGCTCGTACAACCTCCAGCTAATCTTGCCCCAAATACGATTAAGAAACCGCCTATAAAACTCCAAATAAATCTTTCAATAACGGAGTTACCTTTTCGCTCTTTCCAAAGTGACGGAATTAATTTAAATCCAAAACTTTTAGTTATAAAAACAGATGTGAGCAATCCGCCTAACAAAGCTCCTAAAAGTAGGACAACTTGCCAAGCACCGCTATTTACACTTTTTTGAGCATATTCATATTCTTCTAGGTTGAAAAGATGACTTGAAATATAAGGTACAGATGTTGAACAGCCTAAGGGACGGTCAGCCCCAAAAGATGAAAATGTAAAAATAACGATAATCGCCATTAGAATACCGCCCTGCCACCAGCTTAGTTTTTTTGGTATAATCAAATATTATCCTTAATATAATTAATTTTTTATATCTAATTATAATATAACTAATTATTGAAATATATTAAAGCTTCTGCATTGAGTAATTCTTGATGTTTTCTAAAGTTCTACTTTTGTAAATTGAGAAAGAATTTGGAAAAAATCAGGAAATGAAGTATCAACACTTTCAATATCTTCAATTTTCATTCCAACAAGCAAACCTGCCAAAGAGAAACTCATAGCAATTCTATGGTCGCCAAAAGAGTTTATGATTGCAGGTTGAAACTCTCCCCCAATTATCTCAAAACCATCTTCAAGTTCAGTTACTTCAATTCCGCAATTTTTAAGATTTTCTACCACTGCCTTAATCCTGTCGCTTTCTTTAACTCGTAATTCTTCAGCATTTTTGACGACACTTTTTCCATTTGCTACACTCATTGCGATTGCCAAAGCGGGAACCTCATCAATAAGCCACGAAATATTTTCTGAAACCTCGACAGATTTTAAAGGTGCATATTCAACGGTAATATCTCCGATAGTTTCATATTTTGACTCTTTTTCAATAAACTCAATTTTTGTACCCATTTTTTGTAGAACTTTGAAAGCCTCAATTCTAGTTTTATTTAAAAGCATATTTTTTAGAGTAATTTTTGAGTTTGGAATAATTGCGGTCGCGACGGCAAAAAAGAAAGCACTTGATGGGTCAGTCGGAATTGTGATATTTAAAGGCTGTAAAGGAAAAAGTAGCGGACGAATCAAAAACTCTGTTTCAGATAGATGTTCAAAATTGACTCCCATTCCCTTTAACATTCTTTCTGTATGGTCTCGTGAAAGTTCAGGTTCGCTATATCTTGAAACATCATCGGCA
>Ga0256827_10001425_pt1 | contig 15280 bp, 13 predicted proteins | sample CV84metaG_FD_185977 | JGI IMG/M metagenome (GOLD analysis project Ga0256827, IMG submission 185977) | Hydrothermal vent microbial communities from East Pacific Rise, Pacific Ocean - CV84 | ecosystem: Environmental > Aquatic > Marine > Hydrothermal vents | place: Pacific Ocean: East Pacific Rise... | reverse complement strand
CTATTACTTTAAAAGGTTATGGGTTTATTCCAAAAAATGAAGGAATTACACATGTCAATATAGGAGAAACGGGACTTGTTTCGGGTAAAGAAATTATTGATATTACAATTGGGGAATATTCAGAACCTGATAGTATCACTTTTAAATTATTAGATATCTCGACTTATTTAAACTCAGGTAGCTACAAAGTAAGTATGGTTAATTCTATAGGGTCTTTATCGAATACGATTGAATTAAAAATAAATAATCAAGAAATTGCATCATGTGTACTTATTGATAGTACAGAGGGGTTAATGTGGAATAATTCTGAAGGAAGAGAACAAGAATGTACTGAAACTTTACAAAAATATAAAAATTGGAGAATCCCTTCAATAGATGAATTGGTTTCGGCATTAAAATTACATTTTAATAACCTTGTTGATGGCACTTATTATTTATCCAATGAAAGTAGAGAACTGATGACACAAACAGCAGTTAGGGCTGTACGATTCCCTGACGGAAGAGTAACTAGTTTAGGAATGGCTTATGCAAGAGTTCCATATACTACTAGAATGGTTAGAACAATTAATGAATAAATATTGATTTTTCATAACTACCACAATACAATCCTGTGGTAGTCTATATTAGATAGTTAAACTTTCAAATAAACCCCCAACATTTTTACGAAAAACTAACAAAAACCAAAATAACTATGATAGACTTAACCATCAACCTTTTTTATTGACAGAGAGTATAGGTATTTAAACTTTTGATTGTTCCCATCCATCTTCAGTGGGAATACATACGAGAGCAAGAATACTAATTCTAGTATACACTCCCACGCAGGAGCGATGGGAGCAACAACTTCACCGACCTCTACAGAACCTCACAATAAACCATCTCCCACCCCCAAAAGACAATAATTACATTTTGAAGTTCAAGCCCATTATCAAGATATCCACTCACCAACTCATCTTGTTGATACTTCTCCAGTTGTGCTTTGGCATCTTGTACCAAACGCTCTATTTTCTCTGTGGTTGGTTCAACTGACCTCTTGATATATTTAAATTCCAACAATCCCACATACTTAATATAAGGATTAAAAGGTTTTAGAAAAATATCAGCAAACCCTTTATTTAACTCCTCTTCACTCTTAACGATATAATACGGAGTCATAGAGAGATAGGCGAGATACATAGATTTGACCGTCTGCTCGGTATGGATATAGTCTCTAATCCCTGTATGCTCTTTTATCATTTGGGCTAAATACTTGAATATCTCTAAATCTCCATGTAGGGCAAACGCTTTTAGGTTTTCGGCTATTTTGGTATTGCTTACCTCAAAAACTTTTTCTAGCTCTAAGGCATTGGCTAAAAAATCTATGTCTATTCTTTTGACCGTCTCATTGGGGATATGCAGGTTCAAATCAAATCCTCTATCTTTGATACTCACCAATCCCAAATAGAACATAAACGATTTAAAATTCTCCTCTTTATGGAGATTTAAGGCACTAAAATCTTGAACTAAATTAGAGATAGAGATACTCTGTCCACCAATAAGCGTCTGTAATGTTTTAAAATTTCCATTGAGCTTTTTATTGGTGTAAATAATACTTCTTAATTTACTGTAGTCACTTCGTACATTGATATCTATCATCTCATTTGGTAGCTCATAATGTTTGGTAAACTCATCTATAAAATAGAGTATCATATCGGTATTGTAGATAGGCTCATCGGCTTTTTCGCTGAATATATAGTGATTGTACCATTCTTGAAGTAACTCTGTATCTACTTTATCTGATATCTTATACTCTTGAAGAGCATTGTCTAGTTCACTACCATTTAACCCTATCATATTATGAAAAGTACTGTCCAGTGAGATATTTTTACCAATATTAAACCCACTTGTCACATCATACATGGTCATGGGCGTTACCCCTGTGATAAACATCCGTTTAATCGGAGCATTGTTCCCTGCTGTTCCTGCTTTTAGTGTGGTAAAAAACTGTTTAAATGGGGCTGTCTTTTGGGTCACAACATCAAGATAATCCTCTCTGCTATTTAAAAATAGTCGATTGGCAAAATTGTCGTACTCATCTATAAGAATATAGAGTTTTAGATGATTCTCTTTAAAATAGCTAAAAACGGCATCTAGTAAATCTATCGGATTGTTTGATGTTTCAGATATCTCTATAGAAAGATTGTATTTTTTTATAAAACTTTTCGTGTGTCTTCGTAGATAACTTTTAAAACTTACATTAACATCAAATATATCAATCGCACTAAAATCAAACCGTAGCACCATATAACTACTTGCCTCTGCTGTTCGGTTATTTAAAATATAAGTATCTTTAAAAATCTCCTCAAACTCATCTTTAAAATAGATGTCATAATAGGCTTCCAAGATAGCAATTTGTAAGGATTTCCCAAATCGTCTGGGACGCAGAAACATCAAATAGAGATTGTTCTGCTCCTCTAATTTTGGGATATACTGGGTTTTGTCTATAAAAAAATAGTTTTTTGTTTTTAAGAGTTTAAAATCACTTATGCCATAGGGTATCTTTTTCATCTTATCTCTTTTTGGTTTGATTATATCAAATGAAACTTTGGTTTGTAAATCTATTGGGGGGGTTGGCTTTGGGTGATGAAATTGATGGTATATAAAGTGGTGAAGAAAAAGCTCAAAAGTTTTAGCCTCAAATATCTTAACGCTCTACTCACAATTTTCAACACAAATTTTCTCATGTTTTATAACTCCACCACAAGAAGAAAAACAGCTATTTTCAAGAGGATATTCACAACTAGAAGCACACTTATCTTTTTCTTTTCCTATAATGTGTGAAAGTACAGGCTCTGTTGGCATTAGTGGCTTAAGAGGTTTTATAGGTTTAGATAATGATTTTTTCTTATGAGGTCGGCTAGGTTCATCTCTTGGTTTTTTAGGTCTATCAGAAGAGAAGCTAAAGCGATATTTATCTTCATAGAGCTTCACTTTTTGACAAGCATACTTATTTGGAGGAGAGGCATGACAGGCTATTTTATTGGCTTCATTTTCATCTCTCTCCTCTTGCCACTCCTCATATTTAGACAACTGCTCTCTATAGTCACGTTTTTTATCATAATATTCATCCATCGTATTATCATACTCTTCTCTTAGTTCTGATTGTCTATCTCTATAATCATCCATCTTTTCTCTATATACAATCATACTGTTTTCATAGTCAACCAATGCTCTTTTATAGGTCAATAAATCTTTCTGATACTGCTCTTTATATTTATAAAAGTTCGCAGTAACTCTTCTTTCTGTCTCTATGGCACATGCTCTGACTTTGTCTTGACATTTCTGTATAAACGCTTGTTTGTCTGAGTTATACTTTTGATTACAACTTTTAAAACACGCTTTCCCCTCTTTGGTAGAGGGTGGGATTTTTGTTGTTTTTGTTATGTATTTTGGACTACATCCTGTTAGTAGTACAATACTTAGTAGTAGTTTTACTTTCATTTTTTCTCCTTTGTAGTTAGTAGTTTATCTTGTTTGAGCTAAACACATATTTTTATCTCGTCCCTCATTTATTCCTGAGCCATAACAATAAGATTTATCTCCTGTGGCACTAGCTAGACACATATTTTTATCTCGTCCCTCATTTATTCCTGAGCCATAACAATAAGATTTATCTCCTGTGGCACTGGCTAGACACATATTTTTATCTCGTCCCTCATTTATTCCTGAGCCATAACAATAAGATTTATTTTTTGTGGCATTGGCTAGACACATATTTTTATCTCGTCCCTCATTTACTCCTGAGCCATAACAATAAGAATCATTGCTTATAGTACTTTTTTCAGATTCAGGAACATATTGATGTTGATAGTAGAAATCTTCTTGAGCTTTTGTCGCAGAAGTTTGTGAATCTTTAAGAAACTTTTGCAATTCAATTTTTGTATTATTTACGTCTTTTGTTGACTCTTCTAAAATAGCATCTATATTAAATTCATCAGCAGATAAACTTAATAGTATAATCATAAAAATTAAAATATTATTTTTCATAACGATTTATAACCTTTGTTGAGACTATTTCATAATCTATTTTAGCATCAGCTAAATTTTTGTCTACTAAAAATAACAATGCAGAAGTTCTTCCACCTTGCTCAACAGAACCAAAGTCAATGACTTTAAACATAGAGTAGTTATTCTTTTTCGATAGATTAAATGTCACCTTTTTATAACTGTCTTGGTCATCACAAGTTGTTTGACTAAGGTATCCAGCTTTCATTGTCTCACAATATTTTAATTTTAATCTAAATTCGACATCTATTATATATTTATTATATTTTAATTTTAATGGAGTTTTTCGTTTTAATTTAACAGAAAATTTCTGTTTCAAATTTTTTCTATTTCTTATACTTTTTATTAAAAATGTATCTACATCATTAGATTTTGTATCTCCTGAAATTACTTTACCATTTGCTTTTATATCAAATATTTTTAATCCACCCAAATAGTTATATAATGTAGCCTCTATTTTTGCTTTTTCTTTGTTAGATTTGGCTAAAGATATGGCTTTTTGTATATAAAACTTATTACCTGTAGCTATAAATGCTTTTAAATAGCCATCTATTCCACCCTCTTCTAAAGCAAGAGTTGCTTCTTCTTGTTTAGCTATATTATAAATATTAGGATTTAAAATACATCTAACAGACTCAGTAAATTTTTCAGATTTTTTACCTATTTGGGCTTTTACTTTTTTTTCTATACTTGAAAGAGTGTCTTCTTTCTTAATATATATCCCATCTAAATCTATAGCATATACACACTCTTCTCGTTTTATTGTCCACATGATGTTTGATTCGTAACAGTTTCTATCTTTTGTCCAATAGTAAGAAGCATACCCTTTTCGTTTAGCTTCATAATTAAATTTTTTGGCTTGATATTTTTTATCTTTAATTAACTCGATATAATCTTCTCGTGAAGGTAAAGTCCACTCATTTATATTTAATAAGCTGAGTGATTCACAGTAATTTTTAGCTTGATTATAATTCATACTGTCATACTTCCCATTAAACTTTTGGTCTTGCCATATTTTGTGACCATAAAATTTAGCTCCATTTTTGAGAGAAGCTCCTATGAGACCATTGCTATTATATGTTACATGAGATGATGCTGATTTATTATTTCTAGTAGATTGTTGATTTTGACTTTGATTTATATATTTATCATCAACCATATATAAGATACATTCAGATTGAACATAATTTTGTACTCTCTCTTTTTTACATCGTCTCAATGCCGAAGCAATTGCTTTATCTTTTTGGGCATAACCATCTGCCCAAGCTGATGAGTATGCACCACTCTCATCTACTGCTACGGCAAGGGCTTTATGCCCTATTAAATTGTTATACTTCTCTACAGTTGAAGACAACACATCATACTTATCTGCAAAAGCAAAAGAACTCAAAAATATACCTAAAAACAAAACTCTTTTTTTCATAATAATACCTCCTAAAATATTTTGATTAAAAACGTTAATCATAGGTCAATATACTTCAAAATATATTGAGCTATAACTAAATTCATCCTATGTTAAATAGGATGAAATGAAAAATGATTAGTTACATTTTTTATCTGCAACTTCATTTATGGATAACCCTTGATAGCCCATTTGTGTAGCACCTGAGAACCACATTCCATTTGATTTTTGTGAAAGGTCAGCATATCTATTTCCATTTGTACACTCAATCACATAATGAGCATAACCACCTGCATGTGAACCAATATATACCTTTTTAACACCTGCAAATAAGCTTGTTGCTAAAATTCCTGCTACTAATGTACCTGCTAATAATTTGTTCATAAGAACCCTTTTAAATTTATTTTTGGAAGTGGAAAATTTTTACTACTTCCAAAGAGAACTCTTTTGAATGCTCTTTGCAAGTAGTATTATAAAGTTCCCAATATTTTGGGAACTTTGAAAAATTAATTACTTAATGTAATATTAATAGTATATTGATTTTTCATGGGAACAAAAATAGACTTAATATTTTTCTTTCCATCTCTTGTGATTTCAACCACATATAAACCACTTACAACTTCTCCAAAACTATAACCATATATTCCACCTATATATTTCCCTTCATAGCTATAGTAAATTGCATCACTAGAATCAATAGTCTCATATTGCTGTGTTTCTGTATTGTATTGAGTCGTAGGATAAATTTTTACATTAGCATTATTAATATCTGAATCAGAAAATATTCCTTCTTCTTCAATATCAAGATATAAATGTTGAGTTTCTCCTGTGTATAAAGAAATATTATCAAGGTAAGTTTGCATTTCTCTATAAGATTTTACTAAAGTTCCTTCTGAAACATACTCTCCTCCAAAGACATCAGGACTATGTCTTAAAAAGAATTCAAGAGAATATAAAACTTCTTCTGTTGGGTCAGTATAATTTTCTAATCCATCAACATAATTATCCAACATATTAAGTGTACTTAAATGATTAGTAATATTTAATGCTCTTTGATTATCGGTTAATGTAAAATATGTTGATAAAAATGAAAGAACAGTTGATGATACATCACTATCACTGCTATTATTTGAATTATCACTGGTTTGACTATTAGTAGTACATTTTGCTTGAACCCTATAATCTTTATTAAAAGTTTTATCTGAATAGACACCTAGAACTGACCATAGTCTTTCACCTTTTAATATATATGGTAATTTGACATTTTGTTCAATTGGTGTACCTGTAGTAGAATCCCAATTTTTAGATATTAGTTTTACATTTTTTTTATTTTCAGGAACTATATCAATTAAATTTCCATCTCTATCATAATTATCTAAAATATCAATTTCTAAATTTGGACATTCATTACTTTTTAACCATTGAAAAAATACAACTTGTTTATCTGTATACTTATGAAATTTTGATACATCTTTAAATATTCCAAATGGCCATTGATTACTGGGATTTAAATATGCTCTTGTTGGTTGTTCTAAACCATATTGAGATTCAAAATAACCACTAATAATTGAACCATTACCTTGCCATTTATAGCCATCTACAATAATATTACTTCCGTTAGTTGTAGTAGGACTTATATCTGTAATTGATTCTCGTGTACATTCAGCATATAATCCTTCTTTATTTGTTGTCTCTGTAAATTTAACAGCTGTTACTAACCAATCATCATCATCAAAAAAATTATTTACACCCACATTTTCTTTTCCTATAATAAAAGGCAAATCAATATTTTTAAAAGTTCTATCTATTGAGCGACTATGCCAAGGTCCAATTGAAATATTTACCTTTTGACTATTGGTTTTCGTATAAATTTTTAAGCGTTCACAAGTAGTTTTATTTACAAACCATTGAAAAAAACCTACATTTGTATCATAATATGTATCATGTAATTTAGTCATATCCTTATTGACTCCATAAGGATATGGACCCGCATGTTCTTTATCTGTAACAATAGTTTTATATGCACTCATTACACTACCATTTCCAATCCATATATTTTCTGCCAATATGACTATTGGGAGTAGTCCCAATAGTATTACTAATTTTCTTTTTTGCATATTCTTGTTCCTTTTAATCTTTATTTCTTTCCACTTGAATCGGTCTCATTATTATTCTCAGGTACAACATCATAAGTGCCATTGTTATAAGCATCAATATAAGGTTGTCCATCCATATCCATTGATGGAGCTACAACAATAGCTTGATAACAAGCCATCGCTTCTGCTTTATTATCTCCATAGCCTTGTGCATTAGCCCATTCAGAAGCAGAATATTCTCCATATTTTGTTTTACATTTTTCTAAAGTCAATGTCCCTTTTGTATTGTTTGAAGCATCTGATTGATGATTATTTTGTGCATTTTCTACCTCTTCTACAGTTAAAGAAGGGGTAGCTGTTGCTGTTGTATCCCATACATCAGAAAAGGGGGATGTCTCTTTTGTTCTACTTCTAACCACACTCTCTACAGCTTTAGAAAAACTAAGATTCCCATACTCTGTAAGTTTTGTGACACCAATACACCCCTCTATACTTTTCATCATATTGTCAGCAGGGGCAAGTGTATACATCGCCTCATTTTTAGCATCTTTCCAATCTTGAAAATCTCGTACTTTACAATCGGTTGAAGCCAGTTTCTCATTTTTATGAGTTTCCATATATTCAAGAGAAGTTTTAGTTGAACTGTTTAGAGTATCTTGTTCATAGGCTTGATTTACTGCCTCTTCACTGTTACTATTACTGTCTATCACTTTATTATCATTGCTTCCACAGCCTGAAAATGTTATCATGGCGATAAGTACAGAACTTAAAATTATCTGTCTCTTCATCTTTTCTCCTTTTTTTTGCTTGATACACATATTCTAATCAATTTCTTTAAACACAAACATAAAAAGATACTACAGAGTGTCTCTAGAGTTAGTATAGTCTAACGATTATGAAGTTTTTTTACTATACTATTAGGTTAAAAAAATAGAGGAAAAGGGTTATGCAAAAATTAGATATACATTATAAAGAGGAGTTGGCAAACAAGTTAAACTATATTCTATTTAAGAAAAAAATATCCAATACTGAAGTTGCTCGTAAGCTTGGGTATGCTGATGGAGCTATTGTAGGGAGATGGCGAAATGAAAAAGATTTAAATAGTAATATTATGGTTATGGCACAAGAGGCACTAGAGAGACACTTTGCAGTTCCTATGGAGATTTGGGATAAACAAATTGAGTATCAACCTGAAAAAATAGATGAACTTTTAAAAGATTATGAAGAGAATCCACCAACTACTATTATTAATAATAGACTCTTTAGAGAAGACAAGAAACTGATGTCTAAACTTGTGGGGGAGTGGTATGCGTATATCTATCCAAGTAATCCTTCTAGCTCATTAGAAAATGAAGGAATATGGATTGTAAAGACAATCATTACAGAAGATTATCGTGTGGTTGATGAGTATGCCAATGAAGGTTTTTTGCAAATAGGAAAAAATCAAAGCTTGATACTAAAAGAGTCTTATGATGAGGGAGATTTAACGGTTATCCGTTTTACCAATAGACAAGTTGCCTATAAACACTTTCGTTTTGTAATCGTCTCTACTCAAAATGGGACAGAAAATGAAATGGTTAACTTTGGGTTTTACTCTCGTATCAAATATAGTCCTAATATTGCCAAAGAGATTTTGGGTTTAATAGATAGCGTGCAACTAAAACTAGATTTAGGATTTAATGATAGAATGATTAAACACGTTGTTATCTAAAGGAAAAAAATGTTGAAAATCGTATTAAGTATCTTTATTGTACTCCTTTTCAGTTCATGTAGTGGAGGTGGAGGAACATCTGTAGAACAGACTCCTCTAAAAACTCTCTATTTTATTGATTCTCCAGTTGATGGGATTGATTATAGTTGTGGAAAACGTAAAGGAGTCACAGAGACAAAAGAGGTAAATGGCACAATGCGTAGTGGGGTGCTTCAATGTCGAAAGGGAACAATTACTTTAGGTTTGGGTTCTTTGATATTGGGAAGTATCGAACAGTATAAAGATGGGCAGGAGATTCGTCCTCAAGATTTGGCTCATATATCACAAGACCAAATAGAGAATGAGAATGTCCTAAAGATGGCTCTATTAATACAGTCTTTAGATGAGACTGAGGAGGAGAGTATTATTGTTATTTCACAAGAGAGTAAATCCAAAATAAATATAAATAGTTTGACTCAACTTTCAATAGAAGATGTCAAAGAGTTGATTGTCTATTTGGGAAAAACACCTATTGAGTTAAATGAGGTAAAAAAGCATCTTATTCGTTACTCTTCTATCTCTTATGAGGACTCTAAGCCAAAAATTTCACCATTTAATGAAGAGATTTCAACCTCCTTATCGTCAGGTTCAGTAGTTGGTAAACTTTCTATATCTGAAGGAGATAGCTCTCTCATATCTTTGACTTTATTGGGAGATGGTATAGATAACTTTCAGTTAAATAGTGATGGAACAATATTATTACTCAAAAAAATAGATACCCCTTCAACTTTTAATTTAACAGTAAAAGCAGAGAATATATTTGGAGTAACAGAACAACATATTACCATTACTGTAGTAGGAAATAGTAATAAATTAGGCAAAGTACAATTAGGAGATACAATTATTGCAAATGCTGATGTAAATATTTATCAATTTGATTATGATGGATTACATCTAATTGCTACAATAAAAACTGATTTAAAAGGTAGTTTTGATTTACAGACTCAGAGACTTATTAATAATAAAAATTATCTTTATGAGGTAAGTGGAGGTGAACAGGTTGATATAGAAAATAATAAAATAGAAAACAAATCCATATTACGTTTAATTTCAAAGGGAGAATTTATTAAAAAAAGCTCTAAAAGAGTAAGAATAACTCCATTGAGTGAATTACTTTATGATTATGTGGCTAAAGATATAAAAAATGATGTTTTTATATATTGGAAGATAGATAATATTGCAAAAATATTATTGAGTCAAGATTTAAATGGAGACAATAAAATAGATAGAGAAGATATAATGATTTTTGACCCTCTTCATAATCAAAATAGTCTCTATAAAACTTTAAAAAGAAAGAATACTTATTCTAATATAGTAAAAAAAATAACAAAAGAAGATATAGGTTATCTTGATATTTTATTTCAAAGTAATGTATTACACTTTTTTGAAGGGGCTGATGATTTTAAAATAGTGGGTTCTTTTGTCTATTACTTTATGCCTGATGATGGTACTTTTTATATTTATGATTTAGATAATGATAAAATTATGGGTAAACTTTTCCTTGATATTCCAAATTATAATATATTAGATGTAAGAAATTTACCTAATCAAAAAAATATTTTTATTATTACTTTAAATATAGATAATATAAATGATAAAGTTTATCTTACTAATTTAAATGGTGATACTTATATTCTTGATATTAATGATTTAACAGAACCAAAAATTTTAAATAAATTTAGTACGGGATATGGAACAACCATGGAAAATAGATTTGGAAATATACTATGGATAAAAAAAATTAGTGAAGCTACTTCTAAATATATAATTTATGATGTTTCCAATCTAAATAATCCAACGATTATTAATGATGATTTACCAGTTTATGATAAAATTTCTAAACATTTTGCTTATTATATTGATGATAGTAATTGTAATAGTTCAAATATTGTAAAAGTCTATCGTTATCAAATTGCAGATATGTCTTCTGATGAATATATGATACCCAAATATGAAACTACTCTTGATATTCCATCGAATTGTTCTGAATCAAGATATTTTAGTGAGTTTAATTTTTTTTTATTTGATAAAACATTCACAGATGAAACACATGAATGGTATATTCAATCCTTATATGGTTATTATGTTAATGAAATTGTAACTACCCATGCAATAGTAGAAGAGGATAATTTGCAAATTGGGATAGATAAAATATTATTTATGGATGGTTGGATAGTTTATACTTTTAGTGATGATATGATTACTATTTTGGATATATATGGACCATCAATTTCTTATGGAGGAAAAATACCTTATAAAAAAAGAGTTCGTTATAAAGGGAAAGAGAATTCTATTGCTATAGATAATTTAGATATAAAATTTAAAAATGATTTAATGATTACCTCACAGAAAGTTATTGATTTTCCTAGTTTTAAATTTTCTGCAATATATACAGAAAATGATGAAGGTATAGATTATACCCTTTTTCAGAAATTAGAACTTTAAAACCGATACGATAACCCCAAACGTACAGAATAAGTCTCCTCTTCTAAAGAGGCTTGTTCAAAAACTCCTCCCATATTTTTGGAGACCACATCAAGCTCTCCAAAATCAAACCGATACCAATCTCCTGAGATTTTCAATGTTAGATTGTCTGTAAATCTGTAGTTATAACCCATACCCAGTTGAAAACCAAAAGAGTTTTGAGTATCATCAATAGAGACATCATCTCTTTTACCATCAATATCTTCATAAATTTCTACAGATGCTTGACTGTATGCAACACCACTACTCAACCATAAAAGTCGATTCTCTTTTTTTAAGAAAGAGGGCATATAGACTAAAGATAGAGCTACCCCATTGGTTTGATAGTTAAAAGTAGTATCATAGTTATAAAAATCTACATAGCTATCATTGGATTGAAGTTTTGAGTATCTATAGAGTAGGTTTCCTCTAAACTCTTCACTTAATTTATAGTTTGCAAAGATAGAGAATTCGTTTCTGTCGATAGTAGCAATATCATCCAAGGTATTACTACTTGAAGTAGAGTTTAAATTACTCTTTTGCTCATCTAAAAGAAGTTTGCCATTCACTCCAAATATCCAATCTTCATAGGAGTATGAGCCACCCAATCTTAACTCAATCACATTATAATCTATGGCACGATTGAGTTCACTAGAGCTAACATCTATAATATAAGAGGTATATCCCACATCAGCATCAAAAGAGAGTGCAGAAGCTTTTGTAGGATTTGGATATGATTTATCATAAGAGAAAAGCAGTGAGGTTAAAACTAAAGTTAAAAGTAGTAATCTGTTCATAATATTCTCCTAAAATGCAACAGTAGCAGGGGTCTCTGCTTTTTTGGGATTAAGCCAAGGGTTTCCCTCTAACATATCAATCTCCGAATTTCTCTGTTCATCATGTAATTCTTTTCGCATATCCACCCGAATACGATTAAACATCTCACTTACAGGTATGTCCTCTTTGTCATTGAGATGTTTAATGAGGTATCGAGCATAAGGACTATGAGTTTTATCAATTAAACCTTCATCTCTTGCCCCTTCATTGATATTTGAAGCAAAAGAGACAATGGTAGAGGTAGGTGTATTATAGTGGTCATTATCCTTTATAATTATAGGTAACTCTTTCTCTTCTCTCCAATTCATATCTCTAAAGACAACTCCTTTTTGAGAATTCTTTTTAGGTGAACCACTAAAATCTCTACAAGCATCAATACAGATGATGTTATGCCTTGCTTTTGCTTTAGTTAGAATATCATAAATTTTGTGAATACTTACGAGTACATTCTTATCATTATCAACCATTGCTAAAAAGCTATTGGTGCTATTTCTTTGTAATGTATTAGCATGACCTGAAAAGTAAAAGAAAGCTATACTGTTCTCATCTAGCTTATTCTTAAAATCATCTAATGATTTATAAAACTCTTTATAGTCAATATCTGTTTTTAAAATAATATTTTCAGCTTTAAAATTTATCTTTTTTAGTCTCTTTGCAATTGCTTGGGCATCATGGATAGAATTTTTTAATGCTCTATCAGGATAATGTTGGTTTCCAATTATTCGAGCAACCCTCTTTTCTTTATTTTTCACTATATGTTTTCCACTACAACCTGTAAAAAATAGTATCATGGATAAAATTATAATAACTCTCAACTTTACTCCTTGTAATAATTATTATATAATAAAAAGAAAAAAAGAAGAGGGTTTTAAATATGAAAAAAAAGACAAAATTTATAGGGGCTAGTATTTTACTCATTTTAATATTTACTATTAGTTCTATAGCAGTAGATAATGGGGGAAATGGTGAGGTTGAATCTAGTAAGGGTGGAAATGGTGAAGTATTGCATCACAGTTTTGCAGAAAGTAAAAAGAGAGTAGAAGAAGTTTTAGAGAAAATTTATGGTAATAAAAATTTTATGGTAAGAGTTGTCAATAATGCTTTAAAAGCAGTTGGTGCTAGAGGTGAAGATTCTTATGTTCCTCAACGAGATATTAATATAAGTAATCAAGATAGATTTATTATCCATGTAGATATTTCAAGAGCAAAAAGACCTATTAGTTGTAATATTCAAACATCAATTATTGAACAAGATGCTAATTTTGTGACTTTAGATATTGATGTCAAAGATATAGGGGATAAAGTGATGCTCTATAACCGAGATAATGAATTACTTTTGGAGTATAAGGTTAATAAAAATTAGAATTCTTATTAAGCAAGAGGAATCACTTACCTCTTGCAGTATATTAGGCTTTTGTGATAAGTTGTACTCTTCTCTTATTTTATTAGCTTCTATAATGTTTTAATTCATTTTTAGTTGCTTCTCTTACACTAACAGACAAGAAGTAGATTGAGCTTATCTCTTAATCTAAGTATTAAAGGTTAACCCTCTCACAATAAACCATCTCCCACCCCCAAAAGACAATAATCACATTTTGAAGTGCTTATTCCCACTGTCCTTGGTAATACCAATAAAATAAGCCTCAATCCTGTAGGTTTGATTTCATCGAACATTAAACCAAAAGCCTTAAAATAGGCGTTTGATAAAATCGAACCTACAGTTTTCCAACATAAAACTCTTTAATTTAGTGGTATTACCATCCTTGGTGGGAATAGATACAAGAGCAAAGAATAAGAAAGAGAAGATTTTATGATTTTGGGTTTGTAAAATAAAAAACTACCCTATTCCCCTCTCCAACTCGTCAACAATCTCTTTTTGCAAAACATCTCTATCCTCACTCTCCAAATTTAAGACATGAACATATAAATCATTCCCTTCGAGTTCAAGGGTGATTGTCCCTGGGGTTAGTGTGATGGCATTGGCTAAGAGTAGTTTGTCATGGTCACTTGTGAGGTTTGTCTTTAGCTTAACAATCCCTGTATTAATTGGCATTTTTGGGTTTAAAACTATTTTAGCCACCTCTATATTGGACTTCACCAAACTTTTAATAAAAATAGGGGTAAATCGGATATATTTTATAAGTAATCTTATGAAACCAACTTTCTCATCTTTGGTAAAATACTTCGCTACCACAAAAGCAACCACAGCCCCAACGATGAGTTCTTGGGGGTCAAGTGAGTTGGTTAATCCTATCCAAACCAAAAAAAGTAGTATAAATTTTCCTATCATTATTTATCCTTTGGCATATATAAAAAGTTGTTGCTATCTTCATTTGCCCAGATGCAATCATCTTCTAGTTTGAGTGAGTTTGGTGGACAGACATCGGTACACAAACTACACCAACAGCATCTCCCATAGTCAATTCTAGGGATACACCCACTGGCATTTTTGGGGTTCTGCTCATCTTTTAGAGTTATCATATCTATGGCATCATTCATACAAACATCTTGACAGTTGGCACAGCCAATACAGGTTGCTAAGAGATTGGTATGAAACCCTCTATACCCCTCTATCACCTCTTTCTTTTGGCTGGGATAACAGATGGTATGGGGGTGTTCAAAAGCTCTTATTATGGCACTAAATGGGGCGATTGTCCCTTTTATATCTAAACTAAATTTCATATTTTT
>Ga0256827_10001424_pt1 | contig 15280 bp, 10 predicted proteins | sample CV84metaG_FD_185977 | JGI IMG/M metagenome (GOLD analysis project Ga0256827, IMG submission 185977) | Hydrothermal vent microbial communities from East Pacific Rise, Pacific Ocean - CV84 | ecosystem: Environmental > Aquatic > Marine > Hydrothermal vents | place: Pacific Ocean: East Pacific Rise... | reverse complement strand
AAATTCTGCTGGAGTAATATTATAGTTTTCTACAAATACTATTTTAATTCTTCCTGCAACATCGTCATCATTGTTAACTTTATTAGCAACCTCATTGATTAATTTCATAATTGATTTAGCTCTAAAGTATCCAGGTGCTGATTTAGCTCCAAAGATATAAGTTTTAGGAGTTACTTTCATACTAGGATTTTCTTTGATTCTATTATAAAGATCCATAATATGAAAAATATTTAAAATTTGTCTTTTATACTCGTGTAATCTTTTTACTTGTACATCAAAGATAGAGTCAGTATCTACATCTATTCCTACATTTCCTCTGATAAACTCAGCTAGTTGCTCTTTTTTTATTTTTTTAACATCTAAGAATCTATTTAAAATAGTTTCATCATCTGCAAATTTTTCTAAATTCTTTAATTGAGCAAGATCTGTAATCCATCCATCTCCAATTAATTCAGTAATTAATGATGCTAACTCAGGATTAGATTTTAATAACCATCTTCTTTGAGTTACTCCATTTGTTTTATTTTGGAATTTATGTGGATATAGTTCATACCAATCTTTTAATTCTACATCTTTTAATATCTCAGTATGTAAAGCTGCTACTCCATTTACAGAATATGAACCATAGATAGCAAGCCATGCCATGTGAATTAGGTTAGAATCTACATTGATAATAGCCATTCTCTTAGCTTTTTCATAATCTCCAGGATATTTATTGATTAAAATTGTTTGGAATTGATTATGAATTCCTACAACAATTTCATATATTCTAGGTAATACTTGCTTAAATAATTCTGTATACCATTTTTCTAAAGCTTCAGATAAGATTGTATGATTTGTATATGCAAATGTTTTTTGAACAATTGCCCATGCATCTTCCCATAGTACTCCTTCGATATCTACTAAGATTCTCATTAATTCAGGGATAGCCACTACTGGATGAGTATCATTTAATTGAATACTTACAAATTCAGGTAATTTTGAAAATTCTGTTCCATGAGTTTCTTTGAATTGTCTGATAATATCTTGTAGTGATGCTGATGAGAAGAAATATTGTTGTCTTAATCTTAATTTCTTACCCTCTTCTGTATCATCATTTGGATATAATACTCTTGAGATATTTTCAGCAAAGTTCTTTTCTCTTAATGCAGCTTCATAATGTTGCTCACTGAATTCACCTAAGTTTAATTCTTGGATAGCTTCACATTGCCATAATCTAAGTGTATTGATATTTTCAGTACCATATCCAATAATTGGAGTATCATAAGGTACTGCAATAACTTCTTCATTATTAAATCTTACTTTTACAGATTCAGCTTCTTTTCTAACACTCCATGCATCTCCATGTTGTAGCCAGTTATCAGGGTATTCTACTTGGAATCCATTTTCAAATTTTTGTTTAAACATTCCAAATTTATATCTGATTCCGTATCCTTTTCCTGGTAAACTAAGAGTTGCCATAGATTCAACAAAACATGCAGCTAATCTTCCAAGTCCACCATTTCCAAGTCCAGCATCTCCTTCAGCAGCCTCTATTTCATTGATATCTAGACCTAATTCTGCAACTAGTTCCTTAACACCATCATATATTCCAAGGTTGATTAAGTTATTACTAAAAGCTCTTCCCATTAAAAATTCTGCTGAGAAATAAAATGCTCTTCTACCATCTCTATATACTTCTTTTGTTTCCTTCCATGATTTTCCGATCTCTTCCATTATAGTCTCTGTTAGACAGTTATACAGCTCAAAATTAGCTGCCTCTTCTACAGTTACTCCGTATTTTCCAAGTAACTTTCTTTCCATACTCTTTTTTACTAAATCTTTTTCAAATTTCACAAATAGCCTCCTCAATTTTACGATTATGCTTTCTCAAAATAAATATTAGCATTATTTTGAGGGATTATCAAATTTTTTACAAAAATTAGTTTTTATTAGAACCTATCGTATCTTTTGGTAATATCACTAATGTAATTAGCTAAATCATTTTTTAACTCATCACCTTTTAGTCTCCATTTCCAGTTGTTTCCTAGTGTAGAAGGGGTGTTTATCCTTGCTCTATTATCTAATCCTAGAAAATCTTGCATAGGAGTAATAGCCAAAATAGCCTTAGATTTCATCACTCCTTCTACCATAGCCATATGAATATTATCATCTGTAACTTCACCCCAACCGAGGTAATCACGTAGATAATTTCTAGCATAGTCCCTTTGCCATTGATCAATATTTTGATTCCAACCTACTACAGTTTCATTGTCATGAGTTCCAGTATAAGCAACTGAATTTTTAGGATAGTTATGAGGGAGATATCCATTGTCATTTCCACCACCAAATCCAAATTCTAAAATTTTCATTCCTGGATATTCACTGTCATGTAGAAGTTTTTCTACTTCTTTTGTCATAAACCCTAAATCTTCTGCAATTATAGGTAGATCTCCTAATTCAGATTTAATAGCCTTAAATAACTCCATACCAGGTCCCTTTACCCATCGACCATTTCTTGCTGTCTTAGCATCTCCAGGAATCTCCCAATAACTCTCGAATCCCCTAAAGTGATCGATCCTTACTATGTCATACATTGAAAAAGCTGACTTCATCCTTTCAATCCACCAAGAATATTTTCTACGTCTATTGATTTTCCAGTTATATAGTGGATTTCCCCATAGTTGTCCATCTTTACTAAAAACATCAGGTGGGCATCCTGCTACAACCTTCATATTTTTATCTTCGTCAAATAAAAATAATTCTGTTTTTAACCATGCATCAGCACTATCACCAGAAATAAAGATAGGTAGATCACCTATTATTTTTATTCCATTATCATTTGCATATCTTTTTAATTTTTCCCACTGTGTATAAAATAGATATTGTAGATAAATATAATAATCTATCTCTTCCTTTAATTCTTCTTTTAGTGATCTTAAAGTTTTAATATAAGCAAATTTTTCTTTTTTCTCCCATTTAGTCCATTCTAATCCATGATTTTTATCTTTAATAGCCATGAATAATGCATAACCTTCTACCCAATATGAATTTTCTTCTACAAATTTTTTGATTTCTTCAGTGAAATTATGAGCTTCATTAGAGTATGATTTTTTTAATAGAGCTAACTTATTATTATAAATTTTTTCATAATCAATATATTCTTTATGACCAATAAGGTCGGCATTATCTATATCTTCTCTATTTAATCCACCTCTATTTACTAATTCTTCCATATCAATAAAATATGGATTTCCAGCAAATGCCGAAAATGATTGATAGGGTGAATCCCCATATGAAGTTGTACCTAGTGGTAGTATTTGCCATAATTTTTGATTTGATCTTTTTAAAAAATCTACAAATTCATAGGCTTCCTTTCCAAAAGTTCCAATTCCATCTTTACCACTTAAAGAAGAAATATGTAGTAATATTCCACTACTTCTTTCAAACATATTCTAACCTCCAGTTGTGTATAATATTTATGTTTTTAATTATTTTTCAGATCCTGCTGTAACACCTTCAATAATATGTTTTTGTGCAAAGAAATAAAAGATTATTATAGGAATTATAGCTAATAATAATCCAGCCATAGCAAGGTGCCATTGTTTTGAATATCCACCAAAGAAGAGATACATCTTAAGAGGTATTGTTTGAGTTCCTTTCTTATTAATCATTAATTGAGGTAATAAGAAGTCATTCCATATCCAAATAATATTTAAAATAGATACAGTTACATGGATAGGTTTTAATGTAGGAAATATAATTTTCCAAAAAACTTTCCATGGACCACATCCATCTATTCTCGCAGCTTCTTCTAATGATACAGGAATACCTTTTATAAATCCATGATATAAAAAGATAGAAAAACTAGATCCAAATCCTAAGTACATAAAAATTATCCCAAGTCTATTTTGTAATCCTAATTTTCCCATGAAGGCAACTAAGGGTAGCATAACAGCTTGAAATGGAACTAACATTGCAGCTATAAACATATAAAATACAAAGTTACTCATTTTTGATTTTGTACGTACTAAGATCCAAGCAGCCATAGATGAAAAGATAATTATTAATATTGTACTACTTATAGTTATAAATAGAGAATTAAATAATGCTGAACCAAAAATTCCCTCTATACTAAAGCTTCTACCAATCCACAAAAATGATAGTTTATCCATAGCAATTTTAAAATTATCTAATATCCAGTTTTCAGGAAGTGTTAAAGTACTTCCAAATAATTCTCTTTTAGTTTTAAAAGAGTTAACTATTAAAATATAAAATGGTGATAGAAATAATAAAGAGGAAAGAGTTCCTATGATATACAAAATTATTTTTGAATTTTGTCTGTTTTTCATTACATCTCCACCTCCTTCTTTTTATTAATATATACTTGTACCATAGTAATTGAAGCAACTAATAAGAAAAATACCACTGCTTTAGCTTGAGCTGCACCATAATTAGTAAAAGTATAAGCTGTTTTATAGATATTTAATGCTAACATCTCAGTAGCTCCTCCAGGACCTCCATTAGTTAGCGATAAGTTTTGATCAAATAATTTAAATGAATTTGCCAAAGTCAAAAACATGCTAATAGTGAAGGCAGGAGCCACCATTGGGAAAATAATATGTCTTGTTTTTGCCCATCCACTAGCACCATCTATTTCTGCTGCTTCAAGAAGAGATTTGGGTATATTTTGTAGGGCTGCAATATAGATAATCATTAAGTACCCAGACATTTGCCAAATCATAATTATCACAAGTCCCCAAAACCCTGTAGTTGCATTTGATAACCATCCTTGAAAAAATGATAATCCTGTGAGATCACCTATAGTTTCGAATACACCCATAAAGATAAATTGCCAAATAAATCCTAAAATTAATCCACCAATTAAGTTTGGCATAAAAAATATTGTTCTCATAAAATTAGAGATTTTTAACTTTTTAGTAACCAATAATGCTAAACTAAAACCTATTAGATTTGTAAAAATTACTGATACTATTGTAAATTTAGCAGTAAAAATAAAAGCATTTCTAAAACCTTCATCTTTAATTATAGCTATATAGTTTGACATTCCTATAAATGCAGGTGCTTGATCCATTCTTCCATTCCATTGTGTGAAAGAGTAATAAACACCAATAAGAAGTGGTATAATTACAACCATTAAAAATGCTATGACAATTGGTCCTACAAATAAAGCAAATGTTTTTTTATTATATTTCATTAGAATCATTCCTTTTTTAGAAAAAAAGGGGTTCCCCCCTTTTTTCTTTTAATTATTTTCTACTCTTTGCCCATGAAGCCTTAGCATTTTCTAAAACTTCATCCCATGTGATTTGTCCATCTACATACTTTTGTAATTCTACTCCTAAAGTTTCCATTCCCCAACCAGTAGGATATCCCATGAATACCCAAGGGATAGTATTTCCTTCTTTTGAGAATTTCATAATATCTTTAGCAAGAGGATCTTTAGGTTGTAAATTTTCACCATCAAACCCTTCATATGGTGGTATAAAATTAAATTTATTGATTACATAGTCTTTTCCAGTTTCAGAAGTATAAATCCAGTTCAAGAAATCTTTAGCAGCTTTTTGCTCTGCTTCAGTAGCACTATTATTAACAGTCCAATACATTGGAATTCCTACTGGTAACACATTTTCTTTAGCTCCTACAATAGGCATTGGTAAGAATCCAATATTCCCTGCTAACTCTTCATCTATACCTTTGATAGAACCATATGCCCAATTTCCTTGTTGAGTCATAGCAACTTTCCCCATAGAGAACAATCTTTCTACTTGAGTAGAATAATCAGTTGCATTAACTGGTTTTCTACCGTAATCTATTTGTAAATCAAATAATTTTTTCATTCCTTCAGAATAAGTAAACTCTACAGCTTTTGCATTATAAGCATCGAATACACTACCGAATTCTTGTGCTAAGGCAACATTAGAAAAATGCAATCCTGTAACCCAAGTTTCTTTTCCAGCAGTTGCAAATACTGCATCTAATCCTAACTCTTTCTTTTTTGAATCAATAGTTTTTACAGCTTTTTCTAAACTATCATATGAAGTTATAGTTTCAGGATCAATTCCAGCTTTTTTTAAGATTTCTTTATTATAGATAAATCCATATCCTTCTTGGGTAAATGGAATCCCATATACCTTTCCATCAAGAGTTGCACCACTTAATGCACCATCAAAAGCTTTTTTTGCAACATCCATATCTGATAAGTCTACTAATTTATCTTGCCAATCATAAACATCTTGGGGACCTCCTACATTGAAGATAGCAGGTTCATTTCCAGAAGCCATTTTAGCTCTAAGTGCAGCACCATAATCATCTCCACCACCTACAGTTTCAATATTGATCTCTATATTTGGATGACTTTCCATATAAATTTGTGATAATTCATCAAATTGCTCAGCTATTTCTACCTTAAATTGGAATATATCAACTACAGTTTTTTCTACTGGTTTTGCCTCTTCAGTTCCACCACCACAAGCGGTAAGTAACATAGCTCCACCAAGAACCATTCCTTTTACATATTTTTTCATTCTTTACCTCCATTGACTTTTTTATTGTTTATTTTATTTCTCTAGTACTTTCCCTTACAACCATATTTACGTTTAAATAAATATCTTTTTTTTCTTTACTCTTTATTTTGTTGATATCACTAAGAAGTAATTCAGTAGCCAATTTTCCCATTAATTTTCTAGGCTGTTCAATGGTTGTGATAGAAGGATAATAATATTTACTCTCTTCTATCCCATCAAATCCCATTATAGAAATATCCCCAGGGATTTTATAGCCATTTTCCAAAATATATCTACTAGCACCTATTGCCATGAGGTCTGAAATAGCAAATATTCCATCAGGTCTCTCAGATAAACACATTTTCTTAGTACTTTCATATCCACCTTTAGCACTATACTCTCCTTCGCAGATAAATTCATACTCTAAATTAGCTTCCTTTATAGCTTTTTTATATCCTTTAATACGCTTAAGGGCTAATTCGTCTTTGAAATTAGAAACAATAATTCCTATTTTTTTACATCCAGTATCGATTAAATATTTTATAGATTCATATGCAGCAGCTTCATCATCTATAGTGACTATATGAAATTTCTCTGAATATGATTTATCGATTGCAGTAGAAGCTAAAACTAGTGGAATATTTATTCCTTCTAACTTATCTATAGATTTACCACCTAAATAAATAATTCCTTTTACATCATAATTAATTAATGCAGATATAGCCATTTCAAAATTATCTAATTCTGTATATTGAATCAATGAAGTAAAATTTTCTTTTTTTAATTGTTTATCGATTTCTATTAATATTTCATCAAAGAATGGATTATGGAATCCATTAATTAGGATTCCAATAATATCATGTTTTTTTCTTTTTAAATCTCTAGCTATAGAATTAGGTTTGAAATTTAATTCTTCAATCACTTTCATAACCTTTTCTCTTGTTGTAGCCTTTACACTAGGGTTATTATTTATAACCCTAGAAACAGTTCCAACACCTACTTTAGCTATCCTTGCAATATCTTTTATAGTATATTTTGCCATTGTCACCTTCTTTTATATTTTAGAACCAAACTTCAGCTTGTATACCAAAGTTCCAACCATCTTGGTTACTATAATCACTTAATACTTTATGCATATCTTCTTGATAATCATCGTTCCAGTTTGCATAACTTATGAATGTTCTGATCTCAGGTCTTCCCCAGAAATCATTTGTATCTAATTTAAATGTAGGTGCAAAAGTTAATTTTGATATTCCACCTTGTCTATCAGTATTTCCATCATCATATTGTGTATAACCTGCTTCAAATTGTAATTCAAAGTTTTCATTGATCTTATATACTGGTCTTACTACGAAATTATAGTAACTAAAGTCATAGCTATCACCATTATTATTAACTGTATCAGATTTATCATAATATGTAACTGTAGTCATTATATCCCATTTATCTGAAAGAGCAGTTTGACCATAAGTACCTAAAGACCATGCAAATTCATCTTCAAAGTTATTTCCGTATCCACCAGCTCTACCTAGTTCAGCTCCTAAACCATAACCAGCTTGACCATAAACTTTAGAGAAACCAGTATCCATTCCATAATATCCTGGTAAGTCATATCCTACATATCCTTGGAATCCAGATTCAGCTAATTGTTCTCTATTTTTTTGGTTAGGTCCTCCTGTTACTGCCTTTCTATCTCCATTATCAGCTGAAATATGACCAGCTAATTCAAATTCTAATTTTTCAATTTTATATCTAGCATCTAATGTATATACTTGTCCATTGATCTCTAAATTTGGCGATCCTACAGGTGTAAAGTCATCAAAATCTCTTCCTAAGAATGCTAGATCTAAACTACCATTTCCCAATTGAACATTTTGAATTCCTCCCCCTGTTCCAGAGAAATCTCTGATATAGTAATCTGTGATATGGATATCTTCTCTACCATAGAATCTTTTTCCTGCCCAAATAACTGATTTTTCAAAGGCACCTGTAAATGTTGGTAATCCTCCCATCTCAACAAATGCATTTCTTAGATGAATATCTGAAGTTCCAGAATCCCAATCATTTAAATTCCCACTTTCAAAAGCCATCAATGCATGGAATTTAGCCCAAGATCCATTTTCCATATAGAAGTTTTTTACTAATTCTAATTCTCCATATGTTTCCCCTTCGTTTCCAAGTCTTCCAGCTGGATGGAATCCACCAATAGGTGACCATTTATCAAAAGAAGATCCACCATGTCCATTTGAGTTCATCAATACACCAGATCTCATATATCCATGAAATTCAAAACTTTTTTTCTCCTCTCCAGTCTTTTCTTCTACAATTCCTTCATTTTGTTTTTCTAAAGCTACCGCTACCTTTTCTGCTACAATTTGATCTAATTCTTCCATTGTAACTGTGTCATTATTGTCAGCTGCCATTGTAACTGTACTAGCTAGTAATAATGCTGCAATTCCAAGTCCTAATCTTTTCATTTTAACCCCCCTAATTATAAAAAAACGATTTTGGAAACGTTTCATTTACGCTTCTAATAAAGTCTACCTCATTTAATATCCTAAGTCAAATATTTTGTTCTATTATTTATAAAAAAAATCGGAAATCATACGAAATCAATTGGAAAAGTTATGTTTTTTAACTGGATTAAGTTGTTTTATTAAGTGAAGATAAAATTATTTTAGGTATAAAAAAGGAAAAAATATAATAATTAGAAGGATTAACTATAATAAAGAGACTAAAAGTGAGGTTTAAAAGATGAAATTATTAAAATTTGTATTAAAAATATTGTTTAAATTACTTTTCATTTTAATTGTGTTGCAATTAATTAGAGGGGGAATAGCAAGAGTACGTATTCATGAATTACAATCTTGGCATAGGCCTAGTGAGATAAAAGAATTAGAGTATGATGATTATGCAGATGTAGCATCTTACTTAAAGGATGAAAAAATATATTTAGAAAAGTTATATAATGAAGTAGAAGTCGATGAAAATAGTGTATACAATAGATATGTTAGAAATTCTGTTAGTTCACCATTTTTACCTAATGGTGAAAATATAAATAGATCATTTGAAATGATTCCAGAGGAAATAAAGGGAGGAGTACTTCTAATTCACGGATTGACAGATACACCTTTTTCAATGAGGGATGTAGGACAAATTTTTTATGAAAAGGGGTATTATGTTTTTGCAATAAGATTTCCATATCATGGAACTCATCCAGGAGAGATGCTAAAATTAAACTGGAAAGATTTTGTAGAAGCGACTAATTTTGGTGCTAAAATGGTAAAACAAAAGTTAAAGACAATAGATAATCCAAAATTTTATATGGTTGGTTATTCAACAGGTGCTAGTGCAACTTTACAGTATATAACACATGAAATAAAAATAAATAAAGAGTTACCAAAGCCTGATGGGATATTTTGGTTATCCCCTGCCATGGGGGTTACACCTGCTGCTAAATATGGATTTTTAGATATTTGGTTAAGTAAAATACCGGGATTTGAAAAATTTGCATGGTTAGATAATTATCCAGAATATGACCCTGCTAAATATAACTCTTTTCCTAAAAATGCAGGTATCCAAGTATATAATATTATAAAAAAAGCTAGAAGAAATCTAGAAAAGTTAAGTGCTGAGGAAAGGGAGAGTTTGCCACCAATATATACTTATACATCTATAGAAGATGCCACTGTAGATACATCTGAACTTGTAAATGTATTGAGGGATTTAAAAAATGAAGATGGTGAATTAGTGATATTTGATGCTAATAGAAAATATAATGAATTTTATAAACCAGAAATAAAAGATGTTGATTTAGCCTATGCAATTGAAAATGCAAAACTTGATAGTGAAATAGTCGTAATAACTAATTATGATCACCAAAGAACAGATACCGTATCTGTCAACAGATATAAAAATAAGGAGTGGTCTATAGATAAAAATTGGGAAAATAAATTGAAGTGGTCAGAATCTAGTTTTTCCTTAGCTCATGTTTCATTACCTATAGCATTAGATAATCCATTATACGGAAAAGGGACTGCAATAGGAACATTAAATATCAAGGGTGAAAATGGATTGGTATATCTATCTCCAAGTATGATGATAAGGTTAAGATATAATATATTCTTTGAGTATATTAGAGAAAATATAAAAAATAAAATATAAATTTGAAGTCCTTTTTCTAGCTATAAATTTAGTAAATAGAAAAAGGACTTTTTATATTAGAATATATCTTGAAAAAGCAGTTAATTTACAATATACTTAATATTATAGTAGAGAAAAATAGGAGACGTTAAAAGATGATATTGATGATTGATAATTATGACTCATTTACTTATAACTTAGTAAATTATTTAAGTGAATTAGGAGAAAAAGTAGAAGTATATAGAAATGATAAAATAACTGTTGAAAAAATAAGTGAAATGAAACCTCAAATGATTGTAATCTCACCAGGACCTAAAAGTCCAAAGGAAGCTGGGATGAGTTTAGAAATAATAGAGAAATTTTATAAAACTATACCCATATTGGGAATATGCCTCGGTCATCAATCAATAGTTGAAATGTTAGGTGGGGGAATAATAAAAGCTAATCAGCCAGTTCATGGAAAGGTTGAAGAGATAACTCATAACAATGAAGGAGTATTTAAAGGGTTGAAAAATCCACTAAAAGTAACTAGATACCATTCATTGATGGCAAATAGAATAAGTTTACCAGAAGAATTAGAGATAACGGCTGTGACTAAAGATGGGACTATAATGGGGATAAAGCATAGAGAATATTTATTAGAAGGGGTACAATTTCATCCAGAGGCACTTCTAACAGAGTGTGGACATGAGATGTTGGCTAATTTTTTGAGAGAAGCTAAAAAATTGAAAAGTTCAGTTTTAATTGAAAATTGATAAATTATAGTTGAAAATGAGGTCAAATTAAAGGTTAGGAAAATGGAGAAGATAATATGAAAAAAGCTAAAATAATAGAGCTTAAAAGTAAATTAAATAGTTTAGAATTGTTTGAAATTTTAAAAGAAAATGGGAAGTATCCGTTTTTTTTAGATAGTGGAATGGATGAGAAAAAACTAGGAAGATATTCATTTATGGGAGTGAATCCATTTTTAATGATAAAATCTACTGATAATGAAATAAATTTAGAAGAAGATGGAAAGATAGAAAAAATAATAGGGAGTCCCTTGGAGATATTACAAGAGAGATTAGATTTATATAAAGTTGAACAGGAAAAAATTCCATTTATAGGTGGAGGAGTTGGGTATTTTTCCTATGAATTAGCTCATCAATTTGAAGAATTACCTAATACAGTAAAAAAAGATGTAGATATTCCAGAGATGGTAATGGGATTTTATGATGGAATAATCATAATCGATCATAAAGAGGATAGAAAATATATATCTGCAATAGGATTTAAAGAAGAAAAAGAAGTTATAATAGAAAAAATAAAATTAAAAATTGAAAAAGAAAAATATGCAAAGGTAATTCATGAAACACCTAAAGAGCAAGAACAATTAGTAATTAAAGAAAGAAAATTTACTTCTAACATGAGTCAGGAATATTATTTAGAAAGTATTCAAAAATTAAAGGATTATATCTATTCTGGGGATATATATCAAGTGAACTTTACTCAAAGATTTAGTTGTGAATTTTTAGAAGGATCTATGAAATTATATAAGAATTTAAGGGAAATAAATCCAGCTCCTTTTGCAACATATTTTGATTTTGGAGAAGGTGAAATTATATCTAGTTCACCAGAAAGATTCGTAAAGTTAACTGATGGTGTAATAGAAACAAGGCCTATGAAAGGGACTAGACCTCGTGGAAAAACTTTAGAAGAAGATGAAAGATTAAAACAAGAATTAGTAAATAGTGAAAAAGATAGGGCAGAATTACTCATGATTGTAGATCTGATGAGAAATGATATAAGTCGTGTAGCCGAAACAGGAAGTGTAGAAGTGACAGAATTATTTCATTTAGAAGAATATGCAACGGTACTGCAAATGGTTGCTACAGTAAAGGGAAAATTGAAAAAAGGATTGGCAGCTACTGATATAATCAAAGAGACATTTCCAGGTGGATCTATAACTGGAGCTCCTAAAATACGTGCTATGGAGATAATTGATGAATTAGAGGTTACAACTCGTAATGTGTATACTGGTAGTATAGGTTATATAGGGTTTGATGGTGATATGGACTTGAATATTGCCATTAGAACTATAGTATTAAAAGATCAAAGTGCTTATTTTCAAGTAGGTGGGGGAATCGTTTGGGATTCAGATCCTTACGAAGAATATGAAGAGAGTTTGGTAAAGGGACGTGCTTTAAAGAGGGCATTAAACATGACTTAGGAGTTGAGTGCAATGAGTTATATGATTTCAAATGATAAATTTATATCAACAGAAGAGTTTAAACTTGAAATAAATGATGGTTTATTATATGGATATGGTGTTTTTGAAACTATCTTGATAAAAAAGAATAAACCAGTTTATTTAGAAGAGCATTATGAAAGGTTAATAAGGGGTTGTGATCAACTAAAGATAAATTTTAAAATGTCTTTTGAGAAATTTAAATTTTATATAGATTTATATTTAAAAAAGAATTCGTTGAGTGACTGTGTTCTAAGAGTAACTGTTTTTAAAAATAAAAATGAATCTAATATTTTAGTGACACATAGGGAAAATACCTATAAGCCACTCCATTATAGAGAAGGATTCAAGGTGGAAATATCGGAATTTAAAAGAAATTCTCATTCTATATTATCAAATGTAAAATCTACAAATTATTTAGAAAATATATATTCTCTTCGTGAAGCTAAGGAAATCGGAAGTGATGAAGTATTATTCTTAGATACTCAAAATCATCTTTCTGAAGGGGCAACTTCTAATATATTTTTTATAAAAGATGGTATAATATACACACCTACAAAAGAATGTGGAATATTAGAAGGTATTGTTAGGAATAAATTAATTGAGTTAATAGAAAAAAATAAACATTTAGTCATAAAAAAAGGCTTTTATTCATTAAAAGAATTACTCGATGCTGATGAAGTATTTTTAACTAACTCTATAATGGGGATTATGCCTGTATCAAAAATTAATCATACAACATACAATCTAAAGAAATATTACATAACAGATCTATTAATTGATGAATTTAATCGATCATAATAGAGCTATAATAACTAGGAGGCATAAGATGAAAATAAATAGGAAATTAAGGTTGTTACTAGGGCTATTATTAATAGCAGTAGTATCATGCGGAGAAAGTGAAATAAAGGGGAAAGAGCAGTTAAATAAAGTGTTATCGGATATATCTTTTACATTAGAGACAAAACATTATAAAGATTTAGAAGTTGATGATGAATTTTCTAAGAGAGTATTAAAAAATTATATAGATAGTTTAGACTATAATCATCAATATTTTACTCAAGATGAAATAGATGAAATCTATAAGAAATGGGGTACATCATTAGATGATGACTATTTAAAGGGAGAGGCTAGTCCTGGATTTGAAATATATAAAATCTATGAAAATGCAGTCCTTAGAGTAGTTAAATATCAAGAGGACCTCTTGAAAGAACCAGAAAAATTAGATTTTTCTAAAGATGAAAAATTAATTATTGATAGGGAAGATGCACCATTTTTTAAAACAAAAGAAGAGTATAAAGATCATTGGAGAAAGATGTTAAAGTCTTCTATCCTTTCATTAGAAGATTATGAGGAATTAAGTTATGAAGAAGCTACTAAAAGGGCTAAAAGTAGGTTAGAAACAAGAAGAAGATTATTAAAGAAGAAGACAGAAGATGATATTTATTCTATTTTTGTAAATTCGTTTTTAGCAGAATATGATCCTCATACAAACTATATGTCAGCTAAGGAAATAGAAAATTTTAATATTAGTATGAAAGCAGAGTTAACTGGTATTGGAGCTGTTTTAACAACGGAAAAAGGTTATTTAAAAGTAGTTAAAATTCTTCCAGATGGGCCTGCTGCAAAGGGTAAAGAATTACAACCAGAAGATAAAATATTAGCAGTAGCATCTGATGGTAAGAATTTCGAAGATATTATGGATTGGCCATCGAGTGATTCAATAAACTTAATAAAAGGAAAAAAAGGTACAGTTGTAAAATTAAAGGTATTACCTAGTGGAAGTAAAACTCCTAAAATATATACATATGTAAGGGAAGTTATAAAATTAGAAAGTCAATCTGCAAAGTATTTTATAAAGGAAGCTAAATTGAAAGATAAGAGTTATAAAATAGGGGTTATCAATCTACCTGCATTCTATATGGATTTTGATGCTTATAGTAAAGGAGATAAAAATTATAAGAGTACAACAAAAGACATAATGACTATTATAGAAAAATTAAATAAAGAAAAAGTAGATGGATTAATCATTGATCTTAGAAATAATGGTGGTGGATCACTTAGTGAGGTAAATAGTCTTATGGGATTATTTATACCTTATGGACCAGTAGTGCAAGTAAAGGAAGGGGGACATGTCAATTATCTAGGTGATAATGATATGAAGACTTATTTTGATAAACCTGTAATTGTAATGGTAAATAGATTGAGTGCCTCTGCATCTGAAATATTTGCAGCTGCTATGCAAGATTATGGTCGTGGAATAATAGTTGGAACTCCTACTTTTGGAAAGGGGACAGTACAAACTATTGAAAAATTAGACTTAGGAGAAGTAAAGTATACTAATGGAAAATTTTATCGTATCAATGGTGGAAGTACTCAGCATAAGGGAGTGACACCTGATATA
>Ga0256827_10001423_pt1 | contig 15281 bp, 8 predicted proteins | sample CV84metaG_FD_185977 | JGI IMG/M metagenome (GOLD analysis project Ga0256827, IMG submission 185977) | Hydrothermal vent microbial communities from East Pacific Rise, Pacific Ocean - CV84 | ecosystem: Environmental > Aquatic > Marine > Hydrothermal vents | place: Pacific Ocean: East Pacific Rise... | reverse complement strand
CCCAATTCTTGTGTCATTATTAATACTTTCTTTTCCCACTCTATATCACGGAAAGCACGACCACCTTCGTTTCCTGTTGTTGGTAGATTATCTAAATATCCAGCTGAAGCATATTTTACTGTCTGTAAATTTTTCTCAGCAGAAGTACCACCAATTACAAAAGCTAAGTGGTATGGAGGACAAGCAGCAGTCCCAATTTCGCGAAGTTTCTCTTTTAAAAATTTCTTTAAATTCTCTTCTGTCAATAACTGCTTTGTCTGTTGATATAGGTATGTTTTGTTGGCAGAACCACCACCTTTGGCAACAAATAAGAACTTATATATATTTCCTTGAATAGAGTATAAATCTATTTGAGCAGGTAAGTTAGTTCCTGAGTTTTTCTCTTCCAACATAGTAAAAGGAACAATCTGAGAATAACGTAAGTTTTGCTTATTATAAGTATTATAAACTCCCTTTGAGAAAAATTCTGCATCATTTACCCCAGTATAAACATCTTCACCTTTCTTACCCATAACAATTGCAGTACCAGTGTCTTGACAAGAAGGTAAAACGCCTTCAGCAGCTGTAACGGCATTTTGAAGTAATGAATAAGCCACAAATTTATCATTATCAGTAGCTTCTGGATCATCGAGTATTTTAGCAAGTTTCTCAAGGTGAGTTTTACGCAATAAGAAAGAAACATCAGTCATTGCTTCCTCAGCAAGTAATTCCAAACCTTTAGGATCAATTTTAAGTATTTTACGACCATCGAATTCAACCTCTGAAACGTAGTCTTTAGTAATTAATCGATATTCAGTATCGTCTTTAGACAATGGAAATGGCTCTTGATATTTAAATTCGCTCATATTTTGTGTTTTTTATGTGTTAATAATGTTTCGGCTAAATTATTAAAAATTAGAATATGATTGATTGATGTTAGAGTTATTAAAAGTTGATTTTTGGCAGAAAATCGTATTGAAGAGCTAAAATTAATATAATAGCTAATATATTAACTATATTTAGTATATTTGCATATTAATAGTTAAAATATTATCTATATGGACTTTATTCTTGATAATTTTAATCCTGTTTCTATTGCAAAGAAACTAGCAATTAATCTACGAAAAAGACGATTGTTTTTGAATATGTCTCAAAAGTCATTATCCGAAAAGTCGGAGGTGAGTTTGGGAAGCATCAAACGATTTGAAAATACAGGAGAGATTTCTTTAAAGCATTTATTAAAGTTGGCTTTAGTTCTTGATGCACTAGAAGAATTTCATAATTTATTTCCTGAGAAAGAGTATAATAGTATTGATGATATTCTGAAAAGTAGGAAACAAAAAGAAAGAAAGAGAGGACAAAATGTTTAAAAAAACGGAATCTTTAAATATTAATATTGGTAAGCAATTGCTGGGGAAAATGATATTGTCGGACAAGAATATATGTTTATTTGAGTACAATCCTGAATTCATAAATAATGGATTTTCTATTTCTCCATTTTATCTACCACTCAAGCTAGGAGTTTTTACTTCAAGGCCTGAACCTTTTGGTGGGCTGTTTGGTGTTTTTAACGATAGTTTGCCCGATGGTTGGGGGCGACTTTTGATTGATCGCTATTTGCATAGTAAAGGCATTCAAATAAATTCACTTTCGGTTCTTGATCGTTTGGCTATTGTTGGTAGTAAAGGAGTTGGAGCTTTAAGCTATATGCCTGATAAGCATATTGAAGCACAATCGGAAAACAACAATCTTGACTTTGTTGCAAATGAAGTAAGAAAAATTATCTCAGATGAAGAGAATATTACCTCCATTGAACAATTGGCTGCCCAAGGAGGATCGTCTGGAGGAGCTCGTCCAAAAGTTTTTATAAAACGAAATAATGAATCATGGATTGTGAAATTCCCTTCTTCCATAGACCCCAAAAATATTGGTGAAATTGAATATAAGTATTCGATAGTTGCACGAAAATGTGGTATTGAAATGACAGATACTGAACTATTGGAAGAAAAGTATTTTGCAACTAAAAGATTTGATAGGGAAGGACAAAATAGAATTCACATGCATTCGGCAGCAGGATTACTTTATGCTGATTTTAGATATCCATCACTTGATTATACGGAACTTATTAAAGCTACTTTAGCATTAACTAAAAGCCTTGAAGAAGCCTATAAGCTATTTCGTCTTATGGTATTTAATGTTCTTACAGGAAATATGGATGACCACGCAAAGAACTTTTCATATTTGTTCGAAAATGGAGAATGGAAATTATCTCCTGCCTACGATTTAGTTCCATCTCAAGGTATTAATGGTAATCATACCACAACAATTAATGGAAAAGGTCAACCTATTCTTGATGATATTTTTTCTGTAGCTATAAATACAGGCTTGAATATAAAAACAGCAAAAAAAATATTTGATGAGGTTTATTCTAATTGTGGTGAAATTAGAAAATTTAGACTTGAATAATTTACACAACCATCTTAGTGGTTTTCTGCGTCAGCCTTAGTAATTTCCAAAGTGTAATGTAGGAAATTGTAACGAGGTGAAGAAGGAGTTATACCAAAGGCTCTCCCAATTCCTAATTCTTAATTTTTAAATCCAAATTAATTTCCTCCAAACACCCTAAAAACGGCTTCTGCCTTAAGCAAACTTTCTTCATATTCCTGTTCTGCATCACTGAGGTAAGTAATTGCACCACCAGTAGTTAGACTTAGGTATTTGTTTTTAGCATTATAGAGTAGGGTTCTTATTATTACATTGAAATCAAAATCTCCTTTGTCATCAATATAGCCCACTGAGCCAGAGAAAATCCCTCGCTTTGTACTTTCGTACTTCTCAATTAACTCCATTGCTTTAATTTTAGGTGCACCAGTCATACTGCCCATGGGGAAAGTGCTTTCAATAATCTCTAAAAGACTAGTGTTTTTGCCAATTTCACTGGAAATCGTAGAAATCATCTGATGAACATGAGGAAAGCTATAAATTTCGCAAAGCTCGTCAACTTTTACATTTTTAGAGTTCTTAATTTTCGATAAGTCATTTCTTACTAAATCTACTATCATAATATTCTCAGCTCTTTCTTTTATGCTGCTTTGTAGTTCGTTTTTTATTCTAGTATCATCGTCAGTATGTGCTCTTTTTGCAGTGCCTTTAATGGGTTGCGATATTAGTTTGTGGTCTGTTTTCTGAATATATCTTTCAGGACTTGCACTCATAATAAAATGCTCATTCTCCTTGAAATAGGCAGAGAAAGGGGCAGGAGAGTGCTCATTAAGTTTTTTGTAAATTTCTATGGGTTTAATGGCTGCATTTTCTACATAAAACTCCTGACAGAAGTTCATTTCATAGATGTCGCCATACTTAATATCACTTCTAATCTTTGAAATATTTTCAATGTATTGTTCCTTAGTAATTCTATGCCTAAACGATAGATTAGTACTGTTATTATTACTATTTGTTGGAGTAGTATTAGCAAGTATGTTTTTAAAATTAGTAGCTTCTTCGCTACTTATTTTCGAATTAATTTCAAGCTCTATTCCATTAATTCCTGACTTGATAATAAACTTAGGGACAAATAAAAACAAATCATAAAACCCTAGATTATCAATGTTGTTTGATATAAGATTTTCAAACTTATTTTTTAAATCATAACTAATATAAGAGAACTTCCATTCGTTTATATTACGATTTAAGAAATCTTCAATAACACTGTATTTATTTTTCTCATTATAAGATATATAATCAATATTACCTAAAGCAAATATCCAGCTATATTTTGAATGTATATCATGAGAAAAATCATTGGAATTTAATAAACAAGAAACCCTAAATGCATCGCTAATTTCCAATAATTGGTTTAGCATGTCTTGAGAATCATAGTTTAATGTTGTAATCTTGTTTTGCATGTATTTGCAAAGGAAGCAAAAATTATATTTTAAATGCAATTATTTGATTAATTATTGCATTATGTTACTAGTTATAATGTAAGTCGGGAAAAATCAGTTGAATATATGCTTGATTAAAGTTAACATCATTATAACATCCTTATGTATAATCAAAATGAAAATTTTCTATCTTTGCGTTTCGGGTGGAGTATAAATACAAATATTAGCAAATGGAATTTGATTTTTCAGAAATAAGATACTACGAGGACAAGGACTTAAAGGAAGTAATTGAGAGATTGATTGCTGAGCCAACTGTTTATAGAATAGGGAGATTTGTTTTTGGTGACATTAGTGAGGAAGATCTTAAGTCCAAATTAAGGTCATATAAAACAGTTAGAGAATTTCAACTTGAGTTTATTCTGCAAATTATCATTAAACTAGTTGATATAAGTACCGTTGAAGTTACTTCTAATGAGGTAAATAGATATAGCCACGATAAGAAAGCAAAATATGTGTTTATTACAAATCATAGAAACATTGTAATGGATGCGTCGCTTTTAAATTATCAATTGGCACGAACTTATGGTGAAGATTTCGAGTCAACTTCTATTGCCATTGGCAATAATTTATTAGGCATACCTTGGGTTAAGGATATTGCTAGGTTAAACAAGAGTTTTATTGTAATACGTGATGCTGGAGTACAGCAAATGCTTATGAACTCTAAATTATTGTCGCAATATATGCGTAATTTAATAAAAGAATCTATTAGCTCTGTTTGGATTGCTCAGCGTGAAGGCAGAACAAAAGATGGGAACGATTATACTCAACCTGGCTTATTAAAACTTCTTCAAATGTCTGGTTCTAATGATTTTGTTGAGAACTATTCTAATCTTCATATTGTACCAGTGGCAATAAGTTATGAGAAAGATCCTTGTATTACTGATAAGGTAAAAGAATTGTCATCAATTGAGAATACAGGCGAATTTGTTAAAGGTCCACTTGATGATTTTAATTCAATGTACAATGGTTTAACTGGTCAAAAAGGTAGAGTACACTTGAGCTTTGGTGATGAGATTACAGCAGATATACTAAGTAAAATTGATCCTTCGTTGAATAGAAATGAGAAGATTAAAAAATTGGCTGATTATATTGATGAGTTTATTTATGATAACTATAAGTTGTGGGAGAATAATTATATAGCTGCTGATATTATCAATGATAATATACAGTTCAGTGATAAATATACCGAGGAAGAGAAGAAAGAGTTTATTAATATAATGAATGAAAAAATTGGGACATTGGATGGTGACAGAAGTCAATTAGAGAAAATCTATTTGAAAATGTTTGCTTATCCTGTTAAAAATGCAAATAGAAATTCATCTAGTCTTTCTTTTGATTTTTAATAATTTGATTAGTTTGTATAAGCATTTATAATATAATATATGCTTATTCGTTAACTATCAATAATTTAATTATTGCGATAATAATAAATGTATGCGTTACCTTTTTGTTTTACTGTTATTAGTAGTTAGTACTTCAGTTGTTGAAGCGCAAGCTCCGAAGTATAGTAATGAGTTTCTTGCTATTGGAGTAGGTGCTAGAGCATTAGGTATGTCCAATTCTATTATTGCAAATACAAACGATGTTTATTCTTCATATTGGAATCCTTCTGGACTTACTGGTTTAACAACAACTAGAGAAGTTGCACTTATGCATTCTGAATATTTTGCTGGAATAGCGAAGTACGATTATGGTGCTTTTGCTGTGAAGTTTAATGAAAAAAGTGCAGGCTCTATTTCTCTAATTAGATTTGGAGTTGATGATATTCCTAATACATCAGAACTGATTGATGGCCAAGGAAATATTAATTATGATAAAATAACATCCTTTAGCTCTGTTGATTATGCTTTTTTATTGTCTTACGCTACAAAAATTCAAAAGCTTGAAGGTTTAAGCCTTGGAGGAAATGTAAAAATAATTCGTCGTAAAGTTGGTGATTTTGGTTCTTCGTGGGGTTTTGGTTTAGATTTGTCGGCTCTTTATACAAAAAATACATGGTCTGCTGCCATTATGATGCGAGATATTTCTACAACCTATAATGCGTGGTCGTATCAGCTTGATGATAAAATGAAAGAGACTTTTACTCGTACAGGAAATACAATTCCAAAGAATAGTGTTGAAATAACTCTTCCTAGAATAATATTAGGTTTCGGAAAGTCTTTTGCTATGGGAGAAAGCTTTGGTTTATATACTGAACTTGATTTTGATATTACTACTGATGGAAAGCGAAATGTACTTATTCAATCTAATACTTTAAGTATTGATCCTCACCTTGGTCTTGAGTTTGATTATAAAAAAATTGTATTTCTTAGAGCAGGTGTTGGAAATATTCAGAAAGAAACTATGCCAGATAATATTAAACGTACAACATTTCAACCAAATATTGGTCTAGGTATTAAGATAATGAAAGTGTTGAGTTTAGATTATGCTTTTACTGATATAGGAAATCAGTCAATAGCGCTTTATTCTAATGTATTCTCATTGAAGTTTAGTTTCAATGCAAAACATAGTGATGATTAAATTTATGATTAAAAAATACACATACATACTGATTATTTTACTTTTCTCAGTTAATGCATTTGCTCAAAATTATGGCAACGAATGGATTAATTATAACCAATCATACTATAAATTTCCAATTGCTAAAGATGGAATTTATAGAATCTCGTATTCTCAACTTCAAAGTGCAGGAGTTCCTTTGCAAAATATTAACAGTCCAAAGAATATGCAGATATTTGGTAGGGGACAAGAAATTCACATTTATGTAAAGAATGAAAATACTGGAGTATTTAGTCCATCAGATTATATTGAATTCTATGCTGAACATAATGATGGCTGGTACGATAGTGCCTTATATCAGAATCCTAATCAACAACCAAATACATCTTACAGTCTTTTTACAGATACTGCTTTTTATTATTTTACATGGAATAGCTCATACAATAATGCTAGACTTACAATTAGCAATGATGTAAATTATGCATCTTATACAGAGTCTAATTATTTTCTTTACGATTCAAAATTATTTTTTAAGTACGAATATATGGATGGTGATAAGCTTCCGTATTTTAGTAATTATATTGCTGATCCAGAATATGTTAATGGAGAAGGATGGTACGATTATGCTATTAAAATAGGCCAATCAAGAACTAGAAATTTAGCAACAAAACATGCATATAACAATGGCCCTTATACAAAAGTGTTTTTTGAAGTAATGGGAGGGTCAAGTTTTGCTAGTGGTTCTAATCCCAATCATCATTTTCAAGCTCAATATGCTAACAATACAGTGGATACAATATTTAAAGGGTATAAAAGATTAATTATTACTGATAGCGTACAGACTTCTAATTTAGGTTCTAGTAGTACATCATTTATTATGAAATCTATTAATGATATCAATGTAAATGCTGATAGAGTGGCGGTTCCTTATCTTAGAATGATTTACCCTCATACTCCAAATTTGGATAATAAAAATGAATTTAAATTATTAATTAATGATGCTGTTGGACAGTCTAAGTCTTATTTTAATTTTAGCAATTTTAATGGAAGTACAGCACCAATATTTTACGATATTGATAATAATATTAGGATAAAGGTTACTAAGAATTCATCTAATTATCAGGTATTAGTACCTAATTCTGGGGGAGAAAAAAAGTGCTTTATTGCTTCAAATAGTAATATCCATTCTGTTACAGGAATGCATGCAGTTAGTGGCAATGCGAAATTTCATAATTACATAACAGCAAATCCTAATGCTGATTATATAATAATTTCTCATCCTTTATTAATGGGTTCAAACTCTACTTATGCAACTGCTAACGACTATGCTACTTATAGAAATTCAACGGGTTTTAATTCATTAGTGGTTAATATAGAAGAGCTTTATGACCAATTCAGTTATGGAATTCATAAAAATCCGATGTCAATTCGTAATTTTATTAAGAAATTAGGATATACCTATGGCTATTCACAGTTTAAAGGAATATTTATTATTGGAAAATCATATAGAGCAGTAGAATATAGAAAGAAGAATTCTTCCTATAATGGAACTTTAATTCCTACTATGGGTAGTCCTCCATCAGATAACCTTTTAGTGGCAGGACTTGTGGATAGCTTATATAAGCCAGCTATTCCAATTGGCCGATTAAGTGCTAAAACTCTTGATGATGTTGATCTTTATCTTGATAAAATGCAGATTTATGAAGACAGAAGTCTGAATCCTTACGATCTTTGGATGAAGAATATTATGCATTTTAGTGGTGGTAGTACTGCAACTGAACAACTGAATTTTAGTAAGTATTTAAAGAGCTACCAAAAGATTGCTGAAGATACGTTCTATGGTGCAAAGGTTTATACTATCTACAAAACTTCTGCAGATCCCATTCAAATTAATATGAGTGAGTTAATTAAGAGTAGGGTGAATAATGGAGTAAGCTTAATGACATTTTTTGGTCATGCTGCAGGTATAGGGTTTGATATTAGTATTGATAATCCAGAGGAATATAGTAATTATGGAAAATATCCAATACTTCTTGCTAATAGTTGTTTTGCAGGTGATATTTTTCAGAGCACAAGTGTAACTAGTGTTAATTCATCCGAGGCTTTTGTATTAATTAGAGATAAGGGCATGATTGCATATTTGGCATCTATTACAAAAGCTTATCCTAATCAATTAAATATATATTCCAAGAACCTTTATCAGTTTTTTGTAGCAGATTATTATAATGAGTCAATAGGAAAAGTAATTCAGAAAACTGTTGAAGAGATTCAGAATGCTACAATTCAAAGGAAAGAAGTCTGTTTAGAAATGACCTTGCATGGTGATCCTGTTCTAAAAATAAATTCAGCTCCTAAGGCAGATTATGCAATTAGTAATAAATCTGTTTTCTATAATCCTGAAATTGTTTCTACTGCTACAGATAGCTTTGATTATAAACTAATAATTGCAAATAAGGGCAAAGCTATTAATGATACTTTATTAGTAGAAATTAATAGATCATACCCAACGATAGAGAGTGTAGATAAGTATGTTTTCAGAATAAAAGCACCTTTATTTGCTGACACTTTAACTGTTAGAATGCCAGTTAATAGAGCTGATGGAATTGGTAATAATGTTATTAGTGTTGTACTTGATAGCTATGGGGCAATTAATGAGCTGGATGTTTCTAATAATAGTATAAGTACTGTTTTAAATATTAAAGCTGCTGATATTAGTCCAGTTTATCCACAGAAATTTGCCATTGTATCTAGTCAAACCAATCTTAAGTTGAGAGCATCTACTTATTATCCGTTTACACCTACACTAAACTATGTTTTTGAAATAGATACTACTGATTATTTTAATTCTCCATTCAAGATGAGTAAGAAAATAACTAGTAGTGGGGGAGTAATTGAATATTCTCCAACAATAGTTCTTATAGATAGTACAGTTTATTATTGGAGAGTAAGTCTTGATTCTAATGGTAATAATGATTTTAATTGGCGTAATAGTTCTTTTCAATATATTCAAAATCAAAATGGTTGGGCACAGGCTCATTTCAATCAATTTAGGAACAATAATTTTACATTTACTCATTTTGATGAAGATAATCGTACTTACGAATTTGTTAATGATATAAGTTTATTAAAAGGTCAAACAGGGATTTATCCTAATGTACCATGGACAGAGATATTCTTGAAAATTGATAATGGAATAAATGCACCATGGGCATGTATTCCATGGCAAACAGGTGGAATCAAGTATTTTGTATTTAATAAAATATCAGCTAAAATAACGCCATCTGTTGGTAATGGCTGGGCTATAGGTACTTATGGTAATATTCATTGCAGGTCGTATACTGTAGATGCTGTGGAGTTTCCAACAGGTACAACTAATCTAAATGCATATGGGCTTGGTATTATTCAAGATACAACATGGTTTCGCAATGCGGCAAACTTTCTTGGCCAAGTTCAAGATGGGGATAAAGTTATGGCAATGAGTTTTGGAAATGCTCATCCTCAAAATTGGCCTGAATATCTTTATAAGGCTTATGATACTATTGGTAGTTCGTATATAAGAAATATTCCTAATAATAGACCTTTTATTATTTATGGTACTAAAGGTTCAATGGGAGGGGCTCACGAAGTTGTTGCTCCTGATGAGTTTACTCTACTAATAATGAAGGATAGTATTGTTACTCATTGGAATGAAGGTGTTGTAATGTCGCCAATTATTGGCCCTTCAAAGAAATGGTCATCACTTCATTGGAAACAACATAGCCTTGATCCAGTAGTTACAGATTCTGTTATATTAAGACTTTATGGTATTAAACCAGACGGTAGTAAAGATCTAATTATTGATGGTCTAAGTCCTGATAGCTCAGACGTGTATTTACTGAATAACAGAATGCCTGCAGATATTTATCCATATTGTCAGATGGAATGTATTATGAAAGATGATTCGTTTAGAACACCTTCATATATTGATTATTGGAATGTTAATTATCAACCAGTACCTGAATTTGCAATAGATCCAATTACACATTTTAAATTTCATTCAGATACTCTAATGCAAGGTGATTCATTGCGATTGGAACTTGCTTATAGAAATATTAGTGATGTAGATATGGATAGCCTTTTGGTTAGGGTTTGGGTAAAAGATGCCTTAAGAAAGATTCATCAAGTTAGTGAAAGAAGGCTTTCTCCAATAAATGTTCACTCAAGCATAATTGATACTATTATTGTTTCTACTAGAGATTGGTTAGGTCAGTGTTATTTATATGTAGAAATAAATCCTATAAATGCAGAAACTCAATTTTTTGATCAAGCAGAGGTTACACATTCAAATAATTCTGGCGACATTCCATTTTATGTATTAAGAGATAAGGAAAACCCATTATTAGATGTAACTTTTGATGGTATACATATTCTTGATGGTGATATAGTTTCAGCTTCTCCAGAGATTATGATTAGCCTTCGTGACGAGAGTAAGTTCTTAGCTATTAATGATACATCACTTTTTAAAGTGAGGATTAAGAAATCTACAGATACTGATTTTAAAGATGTTTACTTCTCAGATATTGATAATGTATTGGAGTTTATTCCTGCTAAACTCCCAGATAATAGTGCTAGTGTTATTTATCGGCCTAAATTAGAAGATGGTGAATATCAGTTGTTAATATATGCAAATGATGCCTCATATAATAAATCTGGAGATAATGGTTACAAAATAGATTTTGTAATAATTAATAAGACTACTATTACAAATCTGCTTAATTGGCCAAATCCATTCTCGGATAAAACTCATTTTGTATTCACTTTAACGGGTTCTGTTTTACCTGATTATATGAAGATACAGATAATGACCGTTACGGGTAAAATAGTTAGAGAGATAGATATGGATGAGTTAGGATCTTTACACATAGGTAGAAATATTACAGATTATGCTTGGGATGGTAAAGATGAATTTGGCGATCAACTTGCCAATGGGGTATATTTATATAGAGTAGTTACTCGACTTAATGGTGAAAGTATTGAACATAGAGATACTGAGGCAGATAAATACTTTAAGAAGAGTTTTGGTAAAATGTATTTAATGAGATAGAATTATCTACAATACTATTTCTTATGCATATCTCTTAATAAGTCATTAACTGTTTTTACTGGATTAAAGCTCTGTATTGATACTTCAATAAATATAGTATTCCAAAAAGCCATAGCACCATTCCATAGTCCAGGTAGTTCCATTGCTTTAAGAGGTTTGCCATCTTTTGATTTTTCAGAAATAAATGCGGCATTGTGATCTACAAATTCACTAAGATTAAACTTATTGCCTTGATAGTCCTTTGTGCAACAAACTAAGTCCACTGGATTAAAGTGAGTAGCCTCTAGCATAATCTTCTTTTGAGAATCATTTTCTTGATCTATTTCCGCAGATTCTACAATTTGTAGGCTTCTTTTGCCATTCTTATCAACCCAAAATGGTCCACCTCCAGGTTCTCCAACATTGGGAACAACTCCACAAATACGAAGTGGTCTGTTCAGAATATAAATTAAACTTTCTGCCTTATTCTCATTATCAAGAGTTATTATTTGTGAATCAATCTCCAAACCTAAAGCTTTTTCAATAAATTCTATTGACTCTTCTATACCAGTACCTTGTTTAAGTTTTCTAATTAATTGGAAAGTTAGTTCTTTAATTTGAAGAGCTACACCGCCAAGTGTTTTCTTCATGACTATGGTTGCTTCATTTTTAGAGCTATGTGCTACATTATCAATGTTTTTAATGAAAATAATATCTGCGTCTATTTCTTGTAAATTTTCAATTAAAGCTCCATGTCCTGCTGGTCTGAACAATAAACTACCATCATTTTCTCTAAAAGGTTCATTATTCAGGTCAACAGCAATAGTGTCTGTTGAGGATTTCTGGGTTGAGAAATCAATATTATAATTAACATTATAATTATTCTCATAGATATAAGAGATATTCTCAATTTCCTTCTTGAATAGAGGTAAATGGTTTGGTGAAACAGTAAAATGAATATTGGCAATGCCCTCTTTATTCTTAGTGTATTCAGCAGCTTCAACTAAGTGTTCTTCAATAGCTTTACGACTATAGTCATTATACTTATGAAACTTTATAAGAGCTTTAGGAAGATTGGCGTAATTCAAACCATCTTCACTCAGTAATAAGTCAATATAGCTAATAGCAAGTTCAGTTTTATTATTAAAAGTTTTGTTATTTTGAAGTTCTCTAAGATTATCATAAAAAGCAAATTTCGTAATATTCTCTATAAATTCTATTCCTTTTAAATATTTGCCGGTTTTTTTTAAATCTTCATACTCATTAGTTTTTAGAGCATCTCTAAACTCAAATAAGTCTTTAAACATTCTACTAGCAGCACCAGAAGCAGGAACAAATTTAACTATTTTAGAGTTTTTAGCTTTTTCATTAAAATAGTTTATATTGGTCTCAACTAATACATCATTGAGTTGTAGAACTCCATTTTTAGGAGTAGCAGCAGCAATAAGATTTGCAAAAGGAAAACCTTTCTTAAAACTATTAATCTGATATTCAATCTGATTTAAAGATATTCCTTTTTTCTTTATTTGTTCAATATCTTGCTTTGAAAAACTATACATATTATAAATGTTTTAAATAGTTATCAAAAGTAAAAAAAATATCCTAGCACTAATGTTAAACTTAGGTAAAAGTATTACATTTGCAAGCTTGAAAAATCATCTTGCCCAGGTGGTGAAATCGGTAGACACGCCAGCTTGAGGGGCTGGTGACCTTAAGGTCGTGCAAGTTCGAGTCTTGTTCTGGGCACAAAAAGTCAGCATTTAGCTGGCTTTTTTTGTTTAGAAGAAGACGAGAAGTCTATGCCGATATATTGTTTGTAGCATTTTTTTATTAAAATGCCCAAAACAAATAATCGGTAAGTCTTGTTCTGGGCACAAAAAGTCAGCATTTAGCTGGCTTTTTTTGTTTAGAAGAAGACGAGAAGTCTATGCCGATATATTGTTTGTAGCATTTTTAAAAAATGCCATATTTAGCTGTTTTTTTTGTTTAGAACGAGATGGGAAAGAACACCAAAGGTGTTCAATATATATCCAAACTAACCCTGAAAGGGTGTTATACTTTTAGCCACGAGTGTCAACTCGTGGCTAAAAAATGATAATTAAAATAGATTTTGGCATGTGTTTTTGGGACAAAAACCATGACAAAATCGGTAATAATAAAGAGAATATAATAAACCTAAATTGCTAAAACAAGGGGTTATTTTTACAATTAAATTGCTTTTTTATAGGGTTGTTTCTGCAGTAAACTTGCTTTTTTACGGGGTTGTTTGTATATTTGCAGGCAAATTGATTATAATTAAGATGGAAAGAAAGTTTACGAAATATTTAAAGGAGTGGGTAAATCATGTTCACCGTAAGCCACTTATGGTCAGAGGAGCACGTCAGGCTGGCAAAACATACACAATAAGGCAATTTGGCAAAACTTATTTTGAAAATATTGTGGAAGTGAATTTTGACGAAACTCCACAGATAAAGCAAGTTTTTGAAGGAAATAATGATGTTGATGTGATAATAAAAGAACTTGAATCTTTTTATGAATTGGAAATAAAATGTGGTAGAACATTATTGTTTTTTGACGAAATACAAGCATGTCCAGAGGCCATAGTAAGCCTGCGATATTTTTATGAAAAGAACCCTGATTTACATGTGATTACGGCGGGTTCATTACTTGACCATACTTTAAATGAGTTTCCGTATTCGATGCCTGTAGGTCGTGTAGAATTTGCCTATATGCATCCTATGAGCTTTTCAGAATTTTTGCTTGCAATGGGACAAAAAAAAACCTATGAGCTTATAAGTTCTTATAAACTAGACGATAAAATCTCTTTGCTAATTCATAATAAATTAATGGATTTATTACGTTTATACGTTGTTGTTGGAGGTATGCCTGAGGCTGTTGATGTATATCAAAAAACAGGCAGTCTGCTAGAAGTTGCAAAAGTGCATGAAAGTATTATCAAATCTTTGGAGTATGATTTTGCAAAATATGGATCCTCAGTTCAGCAAAGGATAATGGGAAAACTTCTGAGATATGTTCCCAAAACTATAGGGCAAAAGTTTAAATATGTAAATTTTGACCAACAATTACGTTCTCGGCAGATAAAAGATGCGCTTGAACTGCTTAATCTTAGTCGTATTTTGCATATTATTTATACCACAAATTCGGTTACGACACCGCTTAAAGCTGGAGTGAATGAGAAAACTTTTAAAACAGTATTTCTTGATATTGGTCTTGTTTCTCACATATTGAATTTGAGTGTTTTGGATTTAAAAGAAATGGTTCTAAATAATGAAGGAAATATTGCTGAACAAATTGTTGCGCAGGAGATTATAGCTAATCAGTTGCCTTATACCGATAGGGAAATATTTTATTGGGTAAGAGAGAAACAAAGTGCTTCTTCAGAGATTGATTATTTAATTTCAGCAGGTAATATTGTTATGCCAGTGGAGGTAAAAGCGGGAAAGACTGGAAGCCTGAAATCGTTGAATGTATTTATGGCTGAAAAAAAGATGGATATGGCATTTAGGTTTAATGCTGATTTACCATCGGTCACAATGTCTGAAATGAATATTATTCTTAAAGATAAAAGTGTTAAAACAAAATTTAAACTAATTTCTTTACCTATCTATCTCTCTGGTGAAATTGATAGGATTATTTCATCTTAAATTAGTATTGTCCGATAAACTTTCAAAATGTAAATCACTGCCCATCAATCTTTACCTCAGTCCTAAAGGAAGGATTGATTGTCAATGATTTACATCCCTGACTGCCGACAGACTGACTTTAGGAACGAGGCA
>Ga0256827_10001422_pt1 | contig 15285 bp, 9 predicted proteins | sample CV84metaG_FD_185977 | JGI IMG/M metagenome (GOLD analysis project Ga0256827, IMG submission 185977) | Hydrothermal vent microbial communities from East Pacific Rise, Pacific Ocean - CV84 | ecosystem: Environmental > Aquatic > Marine > Hydrothermal vents | place: Pacific Ocean: East Pacific Rise... | reverse complement strand
ATTCCGTTACACGGCTCACAATGCATAACTGCAAACAATACAGATTACCGTCCAGCTTACGCAGTAGCGTAAGTATACCCCGAGCGATCGGAGGACTGCCTTACCGACGAGTTCCATCTTACTCGGAACCCATTAATTTGGGAGTGCTTTTGCACTTAGGGCATCACATCTGATGGATATGCTCTGTAGAAGCCATGCTACAGTGTGAGAATTTTGGCTGGTCTTGTATAGCTTTGGGTGCTGTGCGAAGCAAGATGAGATTAAACATCACCGACTAAACATGTAGATTCATAGTTCTAGCTATTTTAGGACAGGAGTTCAATTCTCCTCGCCTCCACCAACATTTAATCTAACCTCATTCAAAACCATCTAAAATAATCATCTTACTAATATTTTTCATATTAAAAAGTAAATATCTTATTTTATATTATTAATAAATATTATTTTCTTGAAAAAAACTGATAAAAATATTTCAATATGACATATTTATTATGTTCTTAATAAATTTTATGTACAATTGAAATAAAAAAGGACTTTTATGAGAAATAAAATGAATACAATTATCGGTCGACAGAATGAAGCATTGGCAGTTGAATTCCTTATTGCTGAGGGGTTTACTATTATTGAGACAAACTACTATGCACGCAAGTTAGGAGAGATTGATATTATTGCGATGTATGATGATGTGTTGCACTTTATTGAGGTGAAATCAGGGCAGGCAGATTTTGACCCTATCTACAACTTTACAGCATCCAAACAGCGTAAGGTGATTAACTCCTCTTACTACTATCTCAAATCTAAAAATTTAGATATGGTGTTTTCCATTGACCTTATTTTGATTCGTTGGGGCGAGGTGGAGTTTTTGGAGAATGTCACCATGTAGCTACTTGGGTTTTATAATCAGGGTAAATCTTCCTTTGCTTCTTCCTGAGCCTGTGGTGACACAGAAGGGGGAGATGCTATTTTTTCTAAGTTCTCCCTGTTCGTAAAGCCACGGGGCTGTAAAGGGTTCGTTAAAGTTGCCAATACCTAAAAAGATGAAGTTACGAAGGGTTATATCTTCTTTAATTTGATGGGCTATCTCTTTTTTTGCGTAACGTTTTATTGTCTTTAAACAGCGTTGGCAGTTGGGATTGGTAAGAGAGGTAATTTTAAGAGACAAACGAGAAGTGTAGTAGTTAAAAAACTCCTCTTCGCTGATGCCCCAGCCTTTTAAAATGGTGGGATTGAGTGGTAGATTTTCCTTTTTTCGATAATAGATAGAGGCTCCAGCAGCTAAGATAGTGGAGTGAAAAAGTTTTTTAAAAGTAGTTGTAGAGAGTTTTGCGATGGTATAGTGTTTAGAGTTTTTTTGTTTTATGGAGATGCCACTAAATGAAATAGGGTGTAGTTTAAATTTTGTGACATCATCTTCATCTAAAAAATAGTTATTGTGTTCTAGATAGGCTTGGGGTACAGCTCCATGTGCCATGAAAACATCTGCTTTTGCCCAAACTTTTTGTTGGTTAATCACTCCATATTGTTGATATTTAATCTGAATGGCGTAGTGATTTTTTGGGTTTAATTGTAGGGTATGCCACAACGCTAACTGATTTTTAGCATTTAAGCGTTTGGTAAAGTTAACTTCGGCTTGTTTACCAGCTGTGAGCTTGGCTATTTTTCGGATGTCTTTTTTGAGTCCACCCCATTTGAGTTGAATGACTCCTCGTTTATGTTCGGCTCTCTTTTTCCCTTTGAGGTTTCTGTTCCATGCCTGAAAGCTTAGTTTACCAATGGTGAGTACTCCTCGTGAGTGGTGTTGTGCTACCCATTGTACTACCTCTTCACTTTTACAAACCACCCCTTTTTTGACCGTGCCGTAGTAGATAAATTCAGCCATTGAGTGAGACTCTTTACCCTTAATTAAAAAACGTCGCAGTAAAGCCTCTTTATGTTGGTCAAAAAATTGTTGAACCTCTTTAATGAGTCTGGGATGTCTCTTTTTAAATTTTTTTGATGAGACTCTTTGGGTGATTTTACCTCTACCATCAACACTCCCATCTGCCCAGATAAATCGTTGTAGTGCTTCTTTGGTAGAAGAGGGGAGTTGATAGTGCTGTTCTAAAAAAAGAATAAACCCTTTGAGTGGTTCTTGATGAACACTATTGCCTTTTCCCATTTTCACAGAGTAGGTATGCGACTCAGCTCCAATGGTAATTTTTAAGTCACTTTTATTATTTCCAGCTTCTGATTTTGCTTTAATTATTTCATGATGATTCTTGAAGCTATTTTTAATAAGTTTTTGAAGATTTTTAGATAATTCGGTAAAGTTTTTACCATTTAAAGCACCTATTAACTCTTTTTCATTTTTAAAACCATGGTTTTTCATAGGATAATAAGCCCTTAAATTCTTTATTTTAACAGATATACACGGGAATGGCTATAATTGATTGTTGAGACAACATGGTATAATATTATATGTAAAATAAGATTTAATATTTAAGTATTTTAAAAGAAATAATGGTTTTTGTGCTAAATTTCTAAGAATACTTGTTATAATACTGTTATGAGAGTCGTATTATTTTTCCCTTTTTTTAATAGGCTCTCATATGATGACGATTAACTTCATATTACTTTACTCCCTATTTCCCTAGACTCATTAAATGAGACCGTTAAGAGTTATCAAACTTCAAAAATTTCGTTATAATATATAAATTACTTAATTTTAGGAAATATATATTGAAATATCTTATTAATTTTATCGAAGCCAAAAATGTCACTAAGGCAAAAATTTTCCCCCATCTAAAATGTTCACGCCAAGAAGCTAAAATTTTACAATATATCTGTAGACGCTTTGTTAAAGGTGTTGAAGAGACATCTGTATTAGACATCTTACAAGACAACTTTGAGTATGAGAGTTATGACTATTTAAACTATCTCTCTGTCATTAAGAAGCTAATGGACATGGGATGGATTGTCCAGATTAGTTTTGGACAGATAAAGGTGCAAGAGGTCTCTCAACTTGAGATTTTAAACACCTCCGTTGCTCCGACTATGAGTCTGTTACGGCTACTTGAAGAGGGGTCGTTGGAGATTTCCTTGCCCGATATTAAACCCTACACCGACCATTTGGAGTACTTGCAAGACCAGTTTGATGTGATTGATTTGCTCTTTAAGATGTCCAACTCCAAACAGGGATTTTTGGACTCGTCACTGAGTGTGGGGCGACTCAAAAGTAAGCTAGTTTTGCTCTCTCAACGCATCGTGGAACGACTTAAAATTACCCAAGAGCCTATTGTGGTGGAGGAGTTTTTCAAAGAGAAAGCGTTTGACGAGCGTGAGCAGAAAATCTTTTTGGCACTCTTAAAAGAGGAGTACTCAGGAGGAGAGGGGCAGTTTCGTGACATGAACACGCTCATTGAGCTTATCTCGGTGGACGAGTATGACAAAATTCGTAACCGTGCCTTGCTTGAAGATGGCTCAAAGTTGATTAATGACAAAATTATTGATTATGAAGAGATTCTTAATATGTTTGGGGGGATTTCACGCTCTTTTTACTTGCAAGAGGAGATTTTACAGAAGATAATTCATCCAAATAAGAAGAAAAAGGTGACCAAATTAAAGCTTGATAAGTTGGTAGAGGAGCAAGAGCTTTTTGAGTACTTAACTCCCTCAACAGACTTAAGTGATGTGGTACTTAATCCAAAGACTAGAGAAGTCTTAAACACGCTTATTAAACAGGTAGACAAAGATGTTTTTGCCAAGCTTAAAGCGTGGGGTATTAAAGACAAACGTAAGGGGATTGATGCCCGTATTATCTTCTACGGTCACCCTGGAACAGGAAAGACCATGACGGCAGTGAGTCTCGCAAAAACCCTGAAGCGTCCTATTCTCTCCTTTGACTGCTCTAAGATTTTGTCGATGTACGTGGGAGAGAGTGAAAAAAATGTCCGTAAGATTTTTGATGACTTTAAAACCTTAAGTAAAAAGGCGAAAGTTGACCCGATTTTACTCCTTAACGAAGCTGACCAGTTTTTAAGTTCACGAACCCAAGGGACAGGCTCTTCGGCTGACAAGATGCACAACCAGATGCAGAATATCTTTTTGGAGCAGATAGAGCAGTTTGAGGGTATTTTAATTGCGACAACCAACCTGCTTGACAATATTGACAAGGCATTCTCTCGACGATTCAACTACAAAATTGAGTTTAAAAAACCTGGCAAAAAACAGCGTAAACGGTTGTGGCACTTTATGTTGCCTGAGAATGCTGACTATGAAGAGGGATTTGAGGTGGATGAGTTGGCAAAACATGAGCTAACTGGTGGACAGATAAATCTTATTATTAGAAACACAGCTTACAGAGTAGCTGTACGAGATGAGAGTGTTTTTAGCATGAAAGACTTTTTAGAAGAGATTGAAAAAGAGTTGGGTAGTAGCTTTGAAGGAAGTAAGAGTATGGGATTTAAGGTCTAAATGGAATTGGTTGCAATTCCATTATCTTAGTTTAAAGCAATAATTTTTGCTTCGCCTTTTAAGAGTTTAGCTGTTGTTTTTCCTGTCTCAACATTGGTGTAAAGTACAATGTTGGGGGTAGAGGAAATGGGTACAATACTCTTTCCCTTCGCCATGGTGTAGAGTATGTTTTTTTGCATAATAGTAGTGGTCTTAGTCACCCCTAAAACAGCTTTGTTCTCTGTACTTTTATTGTCTGAAGTCGCACCACCACAAGCTATTAACAAAAAAGAGCTTGAGAGAAGCGTCAGGTATGTCAGATTCTTTTTCATGTTGTATCCTTAAAATTTTATCGTATTTGATAGAGGCAGTGTAAATTGCATCTGTTGGTCATTCATCTTAAGATTGGTTCCTAGTGGAAAAGCATTTTTGGGGAGTATCGCTTCGTCGAGATTGGGTAAGTTACTTCTCATCTCTCCTTTACTGTTAATTTCTAAATTAACATCTTTTCCTTGAAAACTAAGAATAGAATTTCCTTGATTGTCTATTTTTAAACCACTCACAGGTGTCTCTAATAGTAGGGTACTACTTTTTTGACTGGAGGTAATATCCACAGTGAGTTGCTGGTCTTTGGTCGGTTTTAACGTAACGGCTATACCCTCTTTCGTTGTAAATTTAATAGGGTTACTACCAATCTGAACCTCTTTCCATAGTTGCTCACTGCTTCCATTTGGAACAATAGGAAGAGCTATCTCTACGGTTTCATCAACCATAGTTGTGGGACTCTCTTTACTCTCTTGCATATTTATAAGAGTGGTGTTGACATTGAGTCTTCCTGAACTCTTAACACTGTTACTAAGGTAACTTTTGCTGTCAACACTCTTAAGCATAATGGCTTTTCTCTCTTGTACGGTAGAGTTACCATAGAGTGAGGCGATGAGTGCCACAGTTCCTGCTACATAAGGGGTTGCCATAGAGGTTCCTTGCATATAGGCATAGGTGTTGTCAGGGTAGGTACTTAAAATGTTGGTTCCTGGTGCGAGAATATCAACATGAGTTGTACCATAGTTTGAAAAGTCAGCGAGTTTATCATTTTGGTCACTTGCTCCTACCACAATAATATTTTCGGCATCATACGAGGCAGGATAGGATGGTGTCTCATCAATGTTTTTACCTTCATTTCCAGCAGAGGTACAAAAGAGTACACCTTTCTCCCCTAGCTTTTTAATGGCTTGATTTAACGGGTCATCTTGTGAACCCTCGTAGCCAGCATAGGAGGCATTAATAGCTACAATATTGTCGCCCCTGTCAATACGTTCTGAGACATACTCTAACGCTTCTAACACATCACTGGTATAGCCTATTCCATTGGGGCGAAAAACTTTAAGTGACATAAGAGAGATATGTTGAGCTACCCCTGCTACGCCATTGCTGTTGTCACTCACAGCTCCTAACACACCTGCTACATGTGTGCCGTGGTAGTGTCCATTCTCATTAAAAGGGACATCTGGCATTGGGTCATCATCATTGTTTCCGTCATTGTCACCAGCGAAATCGTAACCATGTTTAGGCTCTCCGTTCCACATATTGTCTTGCAGGTCACTATGGGTGTAGTCCACACCTGTGTCGAGTATCGCCACAATGACATTCTGCTCCCCTTTTGTTTTTGTCCACGCTTCAGGAGCATCAATATCAGCATCGGTTGTGCCACCGATGGTATTTATTTTCTGTCCACTATTTTCCAATGCCCACAACTTAGGGTAGAGTGTATCGTTGGTTCCTGTAGGGATAATAGCACTGTTTTTAAAAACATTCTCAACATAGGGTTTCATCTCGTCAGAGCGAAAATAGTCCATAAGCTCTTGGGTTGATTTCCCTTTTGCTTGAATATGTAGTAGCTCTAAATGTTTAAAATTTTTAATCTTGAAAGCTTCTTTACTAAAAGTCTGTTTAAGGTGCGTTTTTAAGTTAGTGGTAAGTTTTTGAAGGGTCTTTTTTCTAGATAATGTGCCACTTTGTCCCTTGATTAAGGGGATATTTTTTTTTAATATCACAATAACGTCATTATTGCTAAACTTTGCGACATCGTTAAATGTCGGCAGAGAAGAAGGAGTGACAATATTGCTTGGGGTACTATTTTGTGCCAAAGAGCCACTGGTAAAGAGCAAGGAGATAGCGATATAAGAGTATATTTTTGAGGCAAAGTGCATGGGGGTTCCTTGGTTAAGTTAAATCTATACTTTATTATAATGATTAAAAAATAAAATTAAGTTTAAATTTTGATATTAATTAAAATAACGATAATCTAATTTTTTTTAACTATACTAAGTAAAATAGTTTTATTGAGGATAGGTTAATGCAAAAAGTTTTAGGTTCAATCTTGGTCATTTCGTCTCTATTTTCATCTTCTGTCGTAGTTCCAGATGACTACGAAGTGTTAGAGGATGATGCATTGACATATGTTTATGGAACGGAGTACAAAGAGCGAATTCCTCACATAAAAGCGTATCAACAAGGGGTTATGGAGACCTATGAAAAAGAGTTTGGATTTCAATTAGATGACACATTACGTGTGGGCTTGGCTACCTCAAACAACCAGATAGCCAACGGATTCTCAACCCAAATTCCTTTTAATTCCCAGCTCTTTTATGGTGCAGGGGCGAGCTACATTGACTATTTCTGTTTCTCCTCATGGCTTAAGACGCTAATTATTCATGAGACGGCTCATAACTTTCAACTCAATCCCAAAGAGAATATGCTCTCCAACACAGCTCATACACTGTTTGGAAATACCCCTATTCTTTTTTTAGGTTTTTTCCCTCTTTTCCCTATTCCTAACATTACAGAGAGTTCGTTTATTTTAGAGGGAAATGCTGTGGTTAATGAGTCTCGTTTTGGTAATGGTGGACGACTCTTCTCAGGGTATGCCCTAGCCGAAGTGGTTGCACTTGCCAAGGCTGGAAAAATTACACCAGAGCTGATGTATAACAGAACACTGGCATTTCCCTATGGTGAAAAATTTTACTTAGTAGGTGGATTTTTTCAGCAGTTTTTAGTGGAACGCTATGGTATTAAAAAGGTCAATGGTTATTTTAAAACCTATGCAACACAACCATTCCCATTCTTTACCAACAGTGTGTTTGAAGAGCAGTTTGGAGAGAGTTTTGAGGTGCTTTTGGCTGAGTTTGTCACCAAGCTAAAAAGAGACCACAGTAACGCCAAGATGGCTCAGGGTACATTGGTAGCGACCAGTCAACTCTTTGTGCCATTAAATAGAGATGAAGATGAAATCTATACCCTCTTAGGTGACCGAAAATCAGCCCCAAAACTTTTGAGAATAAATCGCCATACCAAAGAGCTGACCACAACCCCTAACAGTTGGAGAGTGGGAGAAGTGTTTAAAAAAAGGGGAGCATTTTACACCCAAAGTTCAGCCTACACCTCACCTGTTAAGGTGGAGATGGGACTTTTTGATGAAGACGGTTACCTAAAAGAGGGGAGTAGCACAAAGGCAGTTCAAGGGTATCTGCACAACGGAAAAGAGGTCTATTTTGATGTTAAAAGTTCTTTAGAGGAGCCACAAGTCTATGTCGATGGTACTTTCTACACTCAGAGTCACTCTTCGGTGTATGTCGATGGGAATGACCTCTACTATTTTGTGCAAGAGGGTAAAAAGCGTACACTCTTTAATAACAAAACAGCCCTCTACTCATTTGAAGGTCACTATGGGTTTGTAACCGAGGTGGATAAGAGGGGAGCTGTCTATTTTATTGGCTCCACTAAGCATGGCTCAACGGTCTATAGAGTAGAGAAGAGTGAGGTAACACGTGTGAGTGTAGCTGACAATATAATTGACTTTAAATTGCTAAACACCCAAGAAGCACTGGTAGCTACTGTGACAGCCACGGGGTATGAGTACCGAGTAATTAAGTTGAAATCAGCTCTAAAAAGCAGACCTTTTAGCCCTAAAGTAGTGGCAACAGATTCGTTGGCTGAACCCACTACAACAGTTAAAAAATCAACTCCCAAAACCTACTACCCTTTAAGAGAATTGGAGTATAGCTCATTGACTCCTTTCCTCTCTTATGGCTCTTATGAAGGATTCCAAGTAGATGCTCTTGCCTCTTTTGTTGACCCCTTATGGCAAAATGAACTCTCTATAATTGGTTCTCACAACAACCAGCGAGATATTGTAGGGGCAAGATATGACAATAGTGCTTTTCGTTTAGCGTTTGGAGGAGCCTACTATAAAGTTTTTGAAAATAATAATTACCTGAATGGGAGCGACCGACGAGGGGAGGGGTATGAATTTTACGCCACCTATCCTTGGTTTAAGCGAGGCTATTGGGAGGCTAGCTCAAAAGTTGCCTATACCAAAGATTATGACGCTCTCTTTCGTGAGCCATTAACAGCCTCTTTGAGTCTGCGTCATCGTAAACAGTATGGTGTAAGTAAATATGCCAACGCATTAAATGCCCTAACACTTTTTGCCAGTGATGACCGAGATACCACGCTCTATGGAGGTAGTTACACCTTTAAACATGATTTACCATGGCAGAGCTATGTGGGGTTCAAAGGGGTCTACATGAAGAGTGATGAGGTGGATATATTTGAAGAAAAAGGTATTGAACTCTCCGACACCCTCTCTAGCCTTCAATCAGACAGTGCAACGCTTGATGTACCAAGTTTTACCTTTAGAACCTACGCCCAAGAGGTAAAAATGGCTGAACTCTCATTAGCCAAAGTATTTGATAGCTCACTCTACTTCTACTCTTTTCCTCTTTCACTACAGCGAGAGACACTCTATGCCAAACAGAGACGTTATGAGATTGATTTCTCTTCGACTCAGCAGAAAAGTTATGATGAGACACGTGTTGGGGTAGAGTTTGATTTACTCTTTTTACATAATATAAGTTTTCCTTTAAGTATCGAGTGGATTCATAACAAAGATGTGTTAGACAAAAACCAAGGACGAGTTTTGATAGGTGGAAGTTTCTAGGCTTTGTCTTAGAGTTGATAAACATCAAAAAAAATTACCTTAAATAATAATATTATTAATCTAAGGTAATGATGATGAATATAAAAGAGGCGATAGCACAATTAAATTTTTTTTCAAGTTTGAAGGAGGATGACCTTAGGCAACTGGTTGCTATCTCTTCGGTTAAACAGTATGATGCTGATTTTCTATTGCATTATGAAAAAAGCGAAAGTGAGAATCTACTCTTTTTACTAAAAGGGTTAGCAAAAGCCTATAAAATAGATAAACATGACAATGAAGTTTTTCTCTATTATGTCTATAACAACCAAATGCTCTCCGAACTCTCTACGCTGAATACGCATAAAATTCTCTCCTACTCTAATATTGTTTTTGTGGAAGAGTCTCATCTATTGTCTGTTAATTATGCGTGTTTTAAGAGAGATTTTTTAGATAAAGGGTTACTCTGTTTAGAGTTAGCCAGTGAGATTATGGCTCAATCCAAACAGTTGCAAGATTTGGTAAATAGAGAGTTTATTTTTGACTCAGTTGCCAAAGTTGCTAAGATGTTACACTCCGATGTGGGGATGTTTAACCGACTCAAACGGTATGATGTTTCGTTGATGCTTCATATTCAGCCCTCAACCCTGTCACGGGTTTTAAGCCGTTTGAAACGTCAAAATATTATTGACATTGACCATGGAAAGGTTATAATACTCAATGCTAAAGCACTGAAAAATCTATATGAAGGGTTAGCGTTATGAAAAAAATAAAAGTAGTAGGTGTTTTGATACTTCTGCTCTCCATGGTGCTAGCACTTCTTTCTAACCATATCTCGACCCAAAATCGTACCAATTTAGAGGAACTAACTACTTTAAATGAACAAAAAGCATTTACCCAAGAGATTTCAAAATCTATCTTTTATAGCTACCGAAACAATACCAATATTTCCGAAATACTTGATGCCACAACGGCTAAGTTTATTGGTAAAAACAGTGCTAGACTTTCAACGGAAAGAGAGATTTTAAAACGTTGGAACAGTTTTTATGCTGATGTGACCCAGTTTCGAAAAATAGAAGAGGTTAAAACAGCCTATAGCACCATTATAACTGAGAAGTTGGTTAACCGAATCTATCATAACAACGTAATGCTTGTAACGGCATTAGATAATATAATAGAGCATAAAAAAACAGCCTCATCTCAGAGTATTGAACGTTATAAAAAGGTGCAATATTTGCTTTTTTTTGTGTTAATTCTTCTCTTAATATATCTCTTTACACAAGTACGTGTAATTCTTGAGTTTATACAAAAATTTACCAAAACTTCAAAAAAAATTATTGAAAATTCTACCATTCAGGGGTTGAAACCTATCGCCTTAGAGACAAAGGAACAGGATGTAAAAGAGGCAACTAAGAATTATAATCAATTGGTTAGTACCATAGATTATTCAATTTTACAAAGCACAAACGCGATGGAACAAACCACTAAGTCCCTAGAAGAGGTGGCTCAAAATATCGAAAATTTTATGGAACTTCTTAGCTCTATGCAGACGGATGAGTCTGAAACTCTTTTTGAAAAAGAGGATGCTGTTATTGATTCGTTAGAGACCATTATGCGTCTTCGTAAAAAGCTTAAATATCTGCAAAATGATTTAAACACACTCACTGCAACTTAAATAGTATAATTTGACCTTAGTCAAATTATAACTTCATCAAATTCACTATCATATTAGCATTGGGTATTGTTATGGGAATTTTATTGCAATCTCAAAAAAAATATAGGAGAATAGTATGACTAAAGCATTTAGCAAACTCTCTTCAATTCTTTTAGGTACAACACTGGCAATGAGCATCGTCTCTGCTGGTAATGGGGAACTTGAAAAGATTATGAAGAAGAGAGGTTTAACCGAAAACGACATAATTCGTGCAGCTAAGACCTATCTACCGACAGGTGGACGAGATGAATTTATGGTATTTTCTTCAGGTGGACAGAGTGGACAGATAATGGTTTACGGTGTACCATCGATGAAGATTTTAAAATATGTGGCTGTATTTACACCAGAGCCTTGGCAAGGATATGGATTTGATGAAGATTCAAAAGCTGTACTCAGACAAGGTAATGTAAGAGGTAGAGAGATAAATTGGGGAGATACACACCACCCAGCACTCTCTGAAAAAGATGGTAAATATGATGGTAAATGGCTAGCAATTAACGACAAAGCGAACCCAAGAATTGCCATTATTGACCTTGAAGATTTTGAGACAAAACAGATTGTAGTAAACCCTCTATTTAAGTCTGCTCATGGTGGAGCATTCTTTACTCAGAACTCTGATTACATCATTGAAGCGTGTCAATATGCAGCACCTTATGACAACAACTATCACCCAATTGAAGAGTACAAAGAGACGTATCGTGGTGGGGTTACTATGTGGAAATTTGACCATGAAAAAGGTCGTATTCAACAAGATAAATCATTTACAATTGAGATGCCTCCTTATATGCAAGATTTATCTGATGCAGGTAAAAATGCCTCTAATGGTTGGGCGTTTACCAACTCATTTAACACCGAGATGTATACAGGTGGAATTGAAGTGGGAATGCCACCAAATGAAGCTGGTATGAGTAGAAATGATACTGACTTTTTACACGTTTACAACTGGGAAAAATTGGCTAAATTGGCTAAAGATGACAAGAATGTAAAAGTAGTAAATGGTATGAGAATTATTCCTATGGATGTTGCCATTAAAAATGACTGTTTCTTCTTAATTCCTGAGCCAAAATCTCCTCATGGTGTTGATGTATCTCCTGATGGTGAATACATTACAGTCTGTGGTAAGCTAGATACTCACGCTTCTGTTTACAAATGGAGCAAAATCAAAAAACTTATTGCCGACAAAAAGTATGCAGGAAAAGACCCTTATGGGATTCCAATTCTTGATATGAAAGCAGCACTTCACGGACAAGTAGAGCTAGGACTTGGACCACTACATAACCAGTACTCAAACGTAGATGGAGAAATCTATACATCACTATATGTTGACTCTCAGATTGTAAAATGGAACTACAAAGACCTAAAAGTTCTTGACAAAGAGAATGTACACTACAACGTAGGACACCTTTGTGGAATGGAAGGAAAATCTGCTGACCCTCAAGGTAAGTATATTATCTCATTGAACAAATTGGCAATTGATAGATTTGACCCAGTTGGACCTCTTCATCCTCAAAATCACCAGTTAATTGATATTTCTGGTAAGACAATGGATTTATTGGTTGATATGCCTATCCCATTAGGAGAACCACATCAAGCTGTGGCAATTCGTATGAGTAAATTGCATCCAAAAGTTAGATACACAATGGGTACAAATACCAAAACTGGTAAGCCTCATGTTGGTAAAACACTTGCAGGTCAAGAGAAAATTGTAAGAGATGGAAATAAAGTTACTGTATATGCAACCATGGTTCGTTCTCACATCAACCCAGAGAGAATTACTGTAAATAAAGGTGACGTAGTAACCATGTACCTTACAAACCTAGAGAGAGCTCAAGATGAGACTCATGGATTTACAGTTGACCACTATGATGTACACGCATCACTAGAGCCAGGTGAGACTACAGAGATTAAATTTACTGCTGACATTGAGGGTGTATTCCCTTACTACTGTACAGAGTTCTGTTCAGCACTTCACTTGGAGATGATGGGTTACCTTATGGTTAAAGACCCTAACAAGAAGTATGAGTCTGCTCAGAAACTTAAAATGAAAACAATGTCTGATGAAGAGCTAAAAGCTGAGTATGACAAAACTGTAGCAGTTAATGATGCTACAGATGCAGTTATTCAATCAGTTGTTAAATTCCTAAAAGAGAACCATTATGAAAAACATGATGTTGTTAAAAACCTTGTAACGGATGCACTAGACCAATATGGACAAATTAAAGAGCAAAAAGCAAAATCTGATGCAGCTGTTAAAGCAGGTGATTTAGAGAAAGCGATTCTGTTCGAGAACATGATTTGGCAATATATGGTTAAAACAGCCGATGTTGGAATTAGAGCGAAAGATGCTCTAGTAAGATTAATTGCGACTAAGCAATCTACTGAAGCACAAAGAGGTGAAAGAGCCTTTGGAGAAGGTGGATGTGGTGGATGTCACGTCGTTGGTAAAGTAAGTTCTGGCCCAGACCTTACAGGTGTTCTTGAAAGACATGGTGAAAATAGTACCAAATGGGTAGCTGACTTCATTAAAGACCCAGCTACTAAATACAAAGACCCTTATGTAAAAGGTATGATTGACTACTTCAATCTTAAAATGCCTAACCAGCACATGAGTGAAGATGAGATTAAAGACATCATCGAATACTTCAAATGGATTGATGAGAACGCTAACTTGTTCTAGGATTTCTGTTTTCTATTAAGCCTTTCGGCAGAGAATCTACTCTTTGCCGATTCGGTTTTGTGGTGCGTTGGAAAACGCACTCTACACAAGCTTCTCAACTAAAATATTATCTCCCAATAAAAAATTAGAATACTCATTCTCTTTAACCCCATTTAGTGTCAACATGACTACGGTAGTCATAAATTCATGGTTGGTTTGCTCATTAAAAACAGTCACTTTATTTTCTAATTCTGAGGCATATTTTTTGTCAATTACAAAAGGTTTGTTGGTAAATTTACACTCAATAATATTGGCAACGCCATCGGCTCTAATAATGAGTAAATCTATCTGAACGCCTTGTTCCTCTTTATCTTTAGGCGTATGTCTCCAATAGTGAGAAGTTGTAAATACTGCTCCAATACCTAACGCATCTTTAAGTTCTAAAATATGGTTATGGGCAAGGTTTTCAAAGGCGTACCCTGTCCAAATTTTATATTTTTGAGATTGATAAACACCTAAAAAGTAATTTCTGTTTTGCATCAGTTCAACCATCGAAGTTTTCTCTACCCATTTGGTAAAAAAGAAGAGAAAAGGGTCTTTGACTCGGTAGAGGGTATCTTTTTTCTTTTGCCCATATTTAAAATGTTTGGCAATAAATCCTGAGGCTTCTAACTCCTCTAACGCTCTATGAAGTTGTGAGCTAGAGGAGAGTTTTTTAGACTTTTTAAGTTCTGAAAAGCTCATGCCACTCCACTTTTTGACCAATGTTTTTATAATGAGTTCATGAATATGGTGATTTTTAAAAAGACTTCTAAAGAGACGAGCATATTCGGTGCGTAAAAGAGCATTTTGAGAGAAGAAGAGGAGTTGAATATTTTGAATAAAACTCTTTTTTACATCTATCAACCCTAAATAGTGAGCCACGCCACCAAAAACCATATAGTACTCACTCAACTCTCTATCGGATATGTTTTTAAATCCATGAGCCAAGAGAAATGCTTTGGTCTCTTTAAGGGTAAAACTTTGCAGATGAATGGTGGCTGTTATACGATTGGCGAGTGAACCTCGGTCATCTATGATATGTTCAATAATCCAAGAGGTGGCACTTCCACAAACCACCAACATAATATCCGAGCGTTTAGAGGCAAAGTCATTCCAAAAAAGTGACAAGGCACTTTTGAAACCGTTGTCTTTCATATCGGCTAACCACGGAAGTTCATCTATAAAAACAGCAAGTTTACACCCTTTCTGAGGTTTTAATTCCATCAACGCATCACGCAGAGCAATAAATGCGTCACTCCATGTTTTAAAAACTACTTTACTAGAACTTGTACCAAACGCCATAGAGAATTTATCGGAAAAGTTAGCCAAATGAGCCTCTTGCGTGGCATGGTAAGCTCCTGTTAAAGAGAACAAAAAACACTCTTTTTGAGCAAAAAAGTTATTGACCAATTCAGTTTTACCAATTCGTCTCCGTCCATAAACAGCGACAAAAGTGGAAGAGGTTTT
>Ga0256827_10001421_pt1 | contig 15287 bp, 10 predicted proteins | sample CV84metaG_FD_185977 | JGI IMG/M metagenome (GOLD analysis project Ga0256827, IMG submission 185977) | Hydrothermal vent microbial communities from East Pacific Rise, Pacific Ocean - CV84 | ecosystem: Environmental > Aquatic > Marine > Hydrothermal vents | place: Pacific Ocean: East Pacific Rise... | reverse complement strand
TTATAAATGGCTAATTCGTTATTCTTAGAGTATTGTTTATCATTTTCATCTATGCTTAACATCGCTTCAGGAATAGCCGTTTGCAAAATATTTACTCCTGATTTTGGAATATGAGTTGTCAATAATCCTAACCCAGTTTTCAAGGCAGCTCTTGATGCTAATATTGAAGCACCCATTTTCCCATAACTCCCTGCTATTATCAAAGCGTGGCCAAAACTACCTTTGTGGGAATATTTTGATCTATTCCTTAACATTGGTTTTACACTTTCTTTGAGAATATAATGAGCAAATTCTTTTACGTCATAAATATACTGTGGATGAATTCCAATATCAATATTATGCCAATTGCCAACATATCTTTCATTCTCCGCCAAAAAGAAAGTAAGTTTAGGGAAAGCAATACTAAGTGTATGAGTTGGTCTTATAATTACTGGATTTTTTGAGCTATCAATTTCGTCAGCTTTTAAACCGCTAGCAATATCTATACTAATAATTGAGTTTTGTTCATTCAACTGATTAATAATTCTTGCAGTAAAACCAGTAACACTTCTGCTAAGACCAGACCCAAAAATACTATCAATAATAATTTCAGTTTTCTCCAATTGAAAATCATTCTTATCCTTGTTTAATATCTGAATATCAATATTAAGAGCTTTTAGTCTTTCAAGGTTTATTTTAAAATCATCGGAATAATTCTTAGTATATTCAACTATATAAATTTTAACATTATATTTATTCTTGTGTAGAATTCTCGCTATCACCAATCCATCACCACCATTATTTCCAGGACCAGCAAAAATGCTAAAAGAGCTATCACTTTTATAATTATCCATTATCCAAATAGAACAATTATTAGCAGCTCTTTCCATCAAATCAATGGAAGAAATGGGTTCATTTTTAATTGTGAAAGCATCACCTTCTCTAATATCGCTTACCTTAAGTATCTTCATGTCTATTGTTATAGTTTGACTCTACAAATATACGACTAAATGAAAGAAATCAGGTTTTCTTCAGATGAGATTTTATTCAGGTTTATGTAGAAAATATATCATCATTAAATATTTCAATATATTATTAATAAACGGCACACCAATTGACTATCAAGTTTGTATTTAAATAATTACCTATCTTATATAGTTTTGAATATGAGAAAGGTATATGATACGAAAACAATTATTAACTAATATTGTTTATTTTATATAGTTAATATATTTATTTTTGACAATGTTTTAATGACAAAATGACATTTTTATGAGTTTAAAGAACACACCAAATATACAATTCTCAGATATTATTGATGCTGATTCAGAGTTTCTTCCATTGATTCCTCAGGATGAGGATGTTGAAATGAATGGCTCTGATGTTCCAGAAGTATTACCTGTATTGCCATTGCGCAATACTGTCCTATTTCCGGGAGTAATGATTCCTATTACAGTTGGTAGAGAAAAATCAACTAAGCTAATCAATGATGTTCAGAAAGGGAATAAACTAATAGCAGTAGTAGCACAAAAAGATGGTAATATTGAAGAGCCAGTTTTTGATGATCTTTACAAAACTGGTGTTATGGCTTATGTGGTAAAGGTTCTTACTATGCCAGATGATTCTACAACTGTTATTATTCAAGGTAGAAATAGGATATTATTGGAAGAAGAAGTATCCAACGATCCATATTTTAAAGCTAGAATAAAAGCATTAAATACTGATAGTATAATAGAGAAAGGTGACGCATTTACAGCTTTAATGGATTCTATAAAGGATATGTCGTTAAAGGCTATAAAGCTGAATCCAAATATTCCTGGTGATGCAGGTTTTGCTATTAAAAACATTGAAAGTCCTTCTTTCTTGGTTAATTTTATTTCAAGTAACCTAAATAGTTCACTTGAGCATAAACAGCAACTGTTAGAGATAGATAAACTTCAGGATAGAGCAAATGAGCTTCTTACAATGCTTTCTAAGGAAATACAGATGCTTGAACTGAAAAATCAGATTCAAGATAAAGTAAAAACAGACTTAGATAAGCAGCAAAGAGATTATTTCTTAAATCAGCAGTTAAAGACAATACAAGACGAGTTGGGAGGAAACCCTAATGAGCAGGAAACAAAAGCATTAAGAGAGAAAGCTAGAAATAAGAAGTGGCCGAAGAATGTAAAAGAGGTTTTTGAAAAGGAATTGGATAAATTAAGTAGAATGAATCCTTCTGCGGCTGAATATTCTATTCATTTTAACTATTTAGAAACTTTAGTGGAGCTGCCTTGGAATGAGTTTTCCAATGATAATTTTGACCTTAGAAAATCGTCTAAAATTCTAGATGAAGACCATTATGGGCTTGAAAAAATTAAAGATAGAATACTTGAATATCTTGCTGTAATTAAATTAAAAGGTGATATGAAATCACCAATTCTTTGTTTGGTGGGACCTCCGGGTGTTGGTAAAACTTCTCTAGGTAAATCAATTGCTCGTTCACTAAATAGAGAATATGTACGCATGGCTCTAGGTGGTTTACGCGATGAGTCTGAAATTAGAGGACATCGTAAAACGTATATTGGTGCTATGCCAGGCAGGATAATCCAAAGTTTGAAGAAAGCCAAGAAATCTAATCCAGTATTTGTGCTTGACGAAATAGATAAAATAACTGGAAGTCAGTTTAATGGTGATCCCGCTTCTGCATTATTAGAAGTGTTAGATCCTGAGCAGAATAGTGCTTTTTATGATAACTATTTAGAGCTTGAATATGACCTTTCTAAAGTGATGTTTATTGCTACTGCAAATTCTCTTTCTAGTATTCATCCTGCATTGCGCGATAGAATGGAGATCATAAATGTTAGTGGTTACTTAATTGAAGAAAAAATACAAATAGCCAAGCGACATCTTATTCCTAAGCAATTCGATGAACATGGAATTGATAAGAAATATCTGAAATTTAATAAATCAATACTTGAAGATATTGTGGATAATTATACTAGTGAATCTGGTGTTCGTATGCTTGATAAGACTATAGCAAAGATTATCCGAAGTAGAGCAAAGCTAATTGTAATGGAGGAGGAGTTTGAATCAGAATTGTCGAAAGATAGTATTCAAGAGATTTTAGGTCCACCAAGATTCCAAAAAGATAAAGCTATTGACAATTCGCAAGCAGGAATTGTTACTGGTTTAGCTTGGACAAGTGTAGGAGGAGTGATATTATTTGTTGAGGTTAGCCTTAGTAGAGGTAAAGGTAATTTTAGTATGACTGGAAGCCTTGGCGATGTTATGAAAGAGTCTGCAACAGTGGCATACAAATATCTTCGAGCTCATTCAGATGAGCTGGGGATTCCTCAAAAGGCATTTGAGAAATGGGATGTACATATTCATATTCCTGAAGGAGCTACTCCAAAAGACGGACCTTCTGCAGGTGTTACATTCTTTACGGCTTTAGCTTCCGCATTTACTCAACGTAAGGTGAAATCAAAACTTGCGATGACAGGTGAACTTACATTAAGATCTAAAGTATTGCCAGTAGGAGGCATAAAAGAGAAAATTCTTGCAGCAAAACGCTCTGGTATTAAAGATTTAATTCTTTCCAAAGAGAATGAGAAAGATATACTTGAAATTAATGAGAAGTATATAAAAGGATTGAATTTCTATTATGTAGATTCTGCAATGGAAGTTCTTGATGTAGCTTTGTTAAAGCAGAAAGTGAATAAGCCAATTCATTTCTAAAGAATAAACACAAACTTGATAATAATAAAGGAGAGGAATTTGCTATGGCAAATTCCTCTCCTTTTTTGTTTCTAATATTTTACTTTTAGTAAGTAAATATCGGGATTTGAAGTCTTCTGAAGTACAGGGAACTTCTCAGGATACTTTTTATATATTGGTATAAAATACCTTTGACTTAATCCATCACCATATTGTACAATATGTGTTATTCCTCCAGTCTTCATTGCTTCTAAGGCTTCGTCAGGATTAGTATTTTTAACAACTCTGCTAACAAAGTGGTCTGAATAAAGGTGGAATAATAATGGCTTGCGGCAAATAATAATTGCATCCTTAGGTAGATTTGTTTTTGTCCATTCTGCCAATGCAAAATAGTTTCTATATAAAGGGTTAAGAGGCTCTTTTGCCGCTTTATTTAGGTTGTCAATTTTTGGGTAAAAGACTAAAATAAATATTATAAATGCAAAGGATAATATCTTAATACTCGATTCAGTTTTATTTTTGACTTTCTCTAAAATAATTACAATTAGGCTAAAAATACCATAAAAGAAAAAGAAAATAAGAATTGGAACAATTGGTAACATAAACCTTACACCAGTCCATACAGGAGGCCAAATCATTAATATGGCAAAAGTTGCTAAAACATAACCACCAATTGCAAATGCGTATTTCTTTGTTTTAAATATACCAAAGCCAATAATAGCTAATAGTAAAATACCATAAAACCAAGAACCATTTTCATAATTAGGTTCATAGCCAAATATACCTGATGGAATCTCTACTTGCACATATCTACTAAAATTTTGAGTAAATCTATCCATCCAATCGCCAAAACTTTCCATTACTCCTTGCGAATGGTCATAATAGTTTTTATATTTTAATGCACTATCATATGGAGATGCTCCAAGCTCACTATTACGAATATACCAAGGCATAAGTAGAGCTATGAAAGCAATGCTGAAACTTACTAAATGTTTCCAGTTTTGTTGTACTAAAAAAAATAAGAAAATTCCACCAAACAATGCTATACCTTGCGAGCGTATATGATAAGACACAACAACTCCTAATATCATAATATAAAACCATTTGTCTTTCAATGGATTGTTCTTGGTATTAATAAAACCAAATGCCATTATTCCCAATGCGCTAAAGAAAATAAATGGTATTTCGCTCATCATCCATGTAGAATATTGCAGTAAATGAAAGTTGAACATCATTATTAGTGTGAGAATAAAGCTCAGATGAATATTCTTACTCATTTGCCTAAAGAAAAAGAAAAGTATTACTAAGGAAGCAAAATACATTATTCCATTTGCAACTTTTATGGTTACTATATCACTATTTACAGTATTAATAATTACTGCAATAATTGCGGGATAACCAGGAGGATATGAATTTGCTTTATGCTGAGCAACACTTTGTGTATTTACCATTCCTTTGCCGTCGGCAATGGCCTTTCCATAAATATAATATGCAGCATTATCACCAAGAAAGGCAATCTTACTATCAAAGATGTATTTATAAGTAGGTATAAATGTAAATAGAAGAATTAATAGGTATATAATTATTGTTTTCTTTTCAGAACTTTCTTTTAACTCTTTTTTCTCAACTGTGTTTTTATTCTTAGGCTTTAATTTCTTAGTCATATTAATATCTTATACACTAGTTATCTTGCGATTTCTTCTTTTAAAACGTAAATAATTCAATTTAATTCTACGGATAAGTTTGTTTTTCATCCAATTTTTACCCCAATAAATGTTGGCCCATATTCTCTCATGAATAAAGTAAATAAACATTTTGCTAACAGCTTCAATTCCTACAGCAGCAGTTATTACTTCAACAGCAATCTTGCTTCCAACACTAAAATAGAAAATTGTAAATGTGGTCAAACTTGCAATTATTCTCCAACTAATACTCTTAGCAATAGATCGAGCAGGACTTTCTCTATCAAGCATTTCTTCTTCTGGAATTCTAACTCCATCAATGCTATGATATTTCTTAATTTCCCTATTATCTTTTGATGTCATAAATACAAATTTTGCTTCAAGAATACAAAGATGCTAAAATAATGCATATCTTTTTATTGTAAAAAAATAAGTTTCTAATATTTAAATTTTGTCCCAATACTGAAAGTATATAGGTATGGTATTGCGGGTAAAAAGTTAAAAGTTAATGCATTGTGAGAATTGTAATAGTAGTTATATTCAATTTGCCCCCCATACCATACAAATTTATGCTCCCAAACTTTATTCTCTGATTGTTTTAAGAAACAAGTGTTAGGTTTATATTCTTTTTTTTTAAGCCAATTTTTACGATAATACCAAAAAGGGCCAAAGGTCATGCTAAACTGATTTTTTTGATTTTTCCAACCAATAATATCATCATGTAGGTCAACTCCTATATGCGTAATTCCCGAAAAATTCCCAATGCAATCACTAATAATAAAGCTCTGTAAAGCCTTTATTCCTATATAATCATTAAATTGATAAGAGAATAAAATAGAGATTGAAGCAAAGCCTGTCAATTTTCCATTTTTACTTAGCTTCCACTTAAAATACTCAGTTTCAGTTTTACCTTGATGATACCCAATCCCACTTATAGCAACTCCAATTGAGAATTGAGAGTATACCAACTGACTCACAAACAAAGCAAGAATTATTATATAAAGTCTTTTATGCATTAATATTAAAAATGAGATTCAAAAATAAGTCATTTTGTAATTGTTTAATTATTTACTTTGTAATCTATAAAAATAATAATACTTATGAAGATATTCAAACTGTTAATCATTTTTGGAATCATAATCACCATATTCTATCCTTTTCATGGTGCAGATCCAATACAGTATGTAAATAGGGAAACTAAAGAAGTTAGAATAGAAAAAGTACCGGGTGAATTTTGGTTGAGTTGGTTATATAATAATCCATTGGGAGAATTATCCCTGGAATTGTTAGTAAAACGTAAGATAGTTTCTGAATGGTATGGTAATAAAATGGATTCTCCAGAATCAGTAGGAAAGATTGATGATTTTGTAAAAGAGTATAATATTGATTTAAGTGAAGCTCAAAAAGATAAGTTTAGTTCATTTAATGATTTTTTTTATCGAAAGTTGAAGACCAATGCACGAAAGATAGATACTAATTATAATTCAATAGTTTCTCCTGCTGATGGTAAGGTGTTGGTTTATAAAAATATTGATAATCAAGATTTTATTGTTAAAGGATATCGTTTTAGTTTGACGAAATTCTTGTCCAATGATAAGTTGGCAAATAAGTATAGAGGAGGAAGTTTTCTTATAGTTAGACTTTGTCCAACAGACTATCATAGATATCATTTTCCATTATCTGGTAAGATAATTAACGAAAATGAAATTGATGGAGATTATTATTCTGTATCACCAATAGCTTTAAAGAAGAAAATAGAGATATTGTGTATGAATAAGAGATCTTACGTCGAAGTACATAATGATAAGATTGGAGAATATTTAATTGTAGAAGTTGGAGCTACTATGGTTGGTTCTATTATACACTCATTTTCAGGTAAAGACATAAAAAAAGGAGAAGAAATGGGATATTTTAAATTTGGGGGGTCAACCATTGTATTATTATTTGAGAAGAATAAAATAAAAATAGATAAAGACCTTATTAATAATACAATAAATGGTTTCGAAACAGAAATTAAAATGGGAGAAAATGTAGCGTTTTTTGCTATTTAGATTAATTATTTATTATGTTAATAAAATGATGATTGATAATTATTTAGAATGAATTCCATAAAAAAAACAGTCATTACCAATAATTTTATTGAGAAATATCATAACTTTGGGAGATGGTAATCGAGAATATCTAAACCTTAGATATTGCTTTTGAATTGCTTTTTCATTGTTCATTAATTTAAAACAGTAATATTATGGTACCAAAAATTACAACGCTCAGTGGATACATCCACGAATATCAAAAAAGTGTAGCCAATCCAACAGGATTTTGGGCAAACATTGCAGAAACATTCTTCTGGCACAAAAAATGGGATAAGGTTTTAGAATGGGATTTCCAAAACCCGAAAGTAGAATGGTTTAAAGGAGCTAAACTGAACATTACAGAAAATATTTTTGAAAGACATCAATTTCTAAGAGGAAACCAGAAAGCAATAATTTGGGAGCCAAATGATCCAAAAGAAGATATTAAAACTTTCACTTATAATGAGCTATTTGTTGAAGTACAAAAATTTGCTAATGTGCTCAAAAAACATGGTGTAGAAAAAGGGGATAGGGTGGCTATGTATATGCCAATGATTCCTGAACTTACTATTGCTATGCTTGCTTGCGCTAGAATAGGAGCTATTCATTCAGTAGTTTTTGCTGGTTTTTCTGCTAATGCACTTGCCGAACGTATTGTAGATGCAGAAGCTAAAGTTGTGGTTACTTCTGATGGTGGCTATAGAGCTCAGAAAGTATTGCAATTAAAAAATATTGTTGATGAAGCATTAGAATCTTCACCTAGTATTACGTCAAGCATTGTCGTAAAACGAACTGGAGGTGATGTGGCTTGGAAAGAAGGTAGAGATTATTGGTGGGAAGATGAAATGAAGAATGCAAATAGCGAAGCTCCAGCAGAATTGATGGACTCTGAAGATCCTTTATTTATTTTATATACTAGTGGTTCTACTGGTAGACCAAAAGGAGTTCTTCATACAACAGCTGGGTATATGGTATATTCAGCATATACTTTCCGTAATGTTTTTCAATATAGTGATGGAGATATATATTTCTGTGCTGCTGATATTGGCTGGATTACTGGGCATTCATATATAGTCTATGGTCCTCTTTTGGAAGGAGCTACTTCTGTTATGTTTGAAGGTATTCCTACTTATCCTAATGCTGGACGTTATTGGGATATTATTAATAAACATAAAGTAAATCAATTCTATACATCACCTACGGCAATTCGTTCTCTAATTGCTGAAGGACAGGAGTGGGTTCAAGATGTTAATATGCCTAGCTTAAGAGTTTTAGGAACTGTTGGAGAACCTATTAATGATGTGGCTTGGCACTGGTATCACGACCATGTTGGGAATAATAAATGTCCAATTGTTGACACTTGGTGGCAAACTGAAACTGGTGGAATTATGATAAGTGCTATTGCTGGAGTTATTCCTACTAAACCAGCATTTGCAAGTCTTCCTTTACCTGGAATTGTGCCTCAAATAGTTGATGTTGATGGTAATAAACTTTGTGGAAAAGGAGTAGAAGGTAATTTATGCATTAAATTTCCTTGGCCTGGTATGGCAAGAACTCATTGGGGTGATCACGAACGTTATGTTGAATCGTATTTTAGTCAATATAAAGGATTATACTTTACTGGGGATGGAGTGAAGCGTGATGAAGATGGTTACTATAGAATTTTAGGTCGTATGGATGACGTAATAAATGTTTCTGGTCATAGACTAGGAACTGCTGAAATAGAGAATGCGATTAATGAGCACCCACTTGTTTCTGAATCCGCAGTTGTAGGATTCCCTCACGAAATCAAAGGACAAGGTATTTATGCTTATGTAGTCTGTACAGATATTCCTGAAAATTCTGGCGAAGAGCTTAAAAATTCAATTAAGAAAGGTGTTAGTAAGATGATTAGCCCTATTGCTAGACCAGATCAAGTACAGTTTGTTAGTGGACTTCCAAAAACTAGATCAGGTAAAATTATGAGAAGAATATTGAAAAAAGTAGCTGCTAACTCAACTGACTATGGTGATATTTCTACTTTAACAAATCCTGAAATTGTAAAAGAGATTGTAGAGGGAAGTAAAACTAAATAATTAAACTACTGCACTAAAGAAATATTACTTCTTTAGTGCGGTAGCTTTTCGTAAATATAAAGAATAGGTCTTAAAATAAGATTATTAATTCCTTTTTTGAAAAAGGTTCGACATTTCTTTAGTATTTTTTTCTGCTACCCGAATGCTTTATTATTTTTAAGATATATTCTTGATTGTATTATTTTTTTAATAATTTTAATCAGTTTATCATGCAAAAGTTCATTATTTTATTATTGCTCATTGTCCCTTTATTCGTTTTTGGACAAAAAAAAGAAGAAACGAAAGCTAAATTATTAACATATAAATTTAGTGGTTTTGTTAAGAATGATATATTTTTTGACTCACGACAGACTGTGGCAGCAAGGGAAGGTCATTTTTTACTATATCCCAAGTCAGAATCACTTGACCCTGCCGGTGAGGATATAAATGCTCAACCTAATTTTAATATGTTAAGTATTCAGACTAGGCTTAGATTGCTAGTTACTGGTCCTGATGTGTTTGGAGCTAAAACATCAGCATTTGTAGAAGGTGCCTTCTTTGGCTCAATAGGTACCGATGCTAATGAATTTCGTCTAAGACATGCATTTGTTAAATTAGCATGGACAAATACTCAATTATTAATTGGCCAATATTGGCATCCACTTTTTATTACTCATGTATTTCCTGGCACGGTCTCCTTTAATACAGGAGCTCCATTTACTCCCTTTTCTAGAAATCCTCAAATAAGATTAACCCAACATTTTGGAGATGCTAGTATTACTCTTACAGCATTTACTCAGCGTGATTTTGCAAGTACTGGTCCTTCTGGTACAAGCTCAATGTATTTGAGAAATTCTGCTATGCCTGCATTTAATTTTAGATTTGATTATGACAATATTAATAAAGAGAATAAAACTGAATTTGTAATTGGTGCTAGCGCAAATTATAAAAGCTTATTACCAGAATTGACTACTTCTATTGGCTATGTTAATAATGAAAAAATTAAGAGTTTGAGTTTTGCTGCTTATGCTAAATATCAAGTTGCTAGATTTGGAATTAAATTTTATGGTTTTTATGGTCAGGATGCTTATAATTTAACAATGATAGGTGGTTATGCTCCGCATAAGGTGCTTGATTCATTTACAGGTATTACATCGTTTACTCCCATTAAAACTAGTTCTTTTTGGTCTGAATTGTACTATATGAATAATAATTGGCAATTAGGTGTTTTTGCTGGATATTCTAAAAATTTGGGTGCTGTTGATGAGGTATTAGCAAATACTTTTTATAGTAGAGGTAATAATATTGATTATTTGTATCGTATTTCTCCAAGGTTAATTATTAACTATGGTAAATTTAGAATTGCACCAGAAATAGAATATACAGCCACTGCTTATGCTACTAGCGATAATACTGGAAATATAAATAGAGATAAGTATGGTGTAATCACTGATTCTAAACTTGTTGGTAACTTTAGAATACTTTTAGGTGTTTACTATTTCTTTTAAATTTTATCAATCTGAGACTTTTATTAATTTCATCATTTACTAAAATCACATTTATTAATTATTTTAAAATTTATATTATGGAAAATAAATTAGCAAATCCAGCGCCATTAGGTTTAATGGGTTTTGGAATGACAACAGTATTATTGAATATTCATAATGCAGGATTTTTCCCATTAGGGTCAATGATTTTGGCAATGGGAGTATTCTATGGAGGTATAGCTCAGGTTATTGCTGGAATACTAGAATACCGTAAAGGAAATACTTTTGGTGTAACAGCATTTACTTCCTATGGTTTCTTTTGGTTATCTCTTGTTGGACTAATATTGTTTGCAAAATGGGGATGGATTGCAGGACCTCCTAAACCATTTATGGGAACATATTTATTTGTTTGGGGAGTATTTACCTTCTTTATGTGGATAGGTACTTTTGGAAATAATAGAGTACTTCAATTTGTATTTTTGAGTTTATGGATATTGTTTTTGCTTTTAGCAATTGAACATTGGGTAGGAACAGAAGAATTGGCTCATACGATTGGTCATATTGCAGGATTTGAAGGAATAATATGTGGTTCTTCTGCCATATATTTAGCAATGGCTGAAGTGATTAATGAAACTCAAGGGAGAACAGTGCTTCCAATAGGTGCTCGTGATTAGAACTTAAACCTATTTTAAATATTTAAGCCTATATCATATAGAATTTTATGTGATATAGGCTTCTTATCCATTATTTTTAACCATTAAGACTAATATGCTTAGTTGAGTGATTGTATTACTATGTTTTTCTCTTTTTCTTTTTGGCAGCAGGAAATAGAATATTATTCAATATTAATCTGTAACCAGGTGAATTAGGATGTAAATCTAAATCAGTTGGAGGGTCTCCAACTAAATGACGATAGTCTTCTGGGTCATGTCCACCATAGAAAGTCCAAGTACCTTTTCCATATTCTCCATGAACATATTTAGCTTCTCCCAAGGCTTTGCTTTGTCCCATAATTAGTGTGCTAGATTTAATATATTTCTTATTGAATGCAGTAGTTTGACCATAGAAACCTTTAATTACTTGAGTATGATTTTGGCATAGCATTGAAGGAATTGGATCCCATTTTGCAGAAAAATCAAATAAAGTAAAAAAGTCATTATTCTCTTTCACTTGTTGCATTCGCTTATAAGGGACAATATCGATACTTGAAATCTCATATTCGTAAGGGCTTTTGCTTAAAGTGAAATTTGTAAAAGCAAAACACTTATTGTAATCAAGCAATTTCTCAGCATTTGGTGTCATTCCATCATGGTCGAATGGCTGAGCACATATGTCAATACCTTCTGCGGCTAGAGCAACATCATAGCTATCAGGAGCAGAGCACATAGCAAATAAAAATCCACCACCAGTTACATAATCTCTAATCTTTTGAGCAACCGCCAATTTAAGCTGAGATACTTTGTTATATCCATGTCGTTTTGCCATTTCTTCAGAAACTCTCACTTGTTCCTTGAACCAAGGTTGATTTTTATAGTTTGCCCAGAATTTACCATACTGACCTGTAAAGTCTTCATGGTGAAGATGTAACCAGTCATAAAGTAGTAGTTTGCCATCAAGAACTTCATCATCATAAACAATATCATAAGGTATCTCAGCATAGGTAAGTACAAGAGTAACAGCGTCATCCCATGGTTGTTGATTGGGCGGTGAATAAACAGCAATTTTTGGAGCTTTCTGAAGTTTTACAACGTCTTCGTTCACTACTGGATCAGCAATCTGCGATATGATAGATGTACTTTGCGAATTACTTATTATTTCATAACTAACTCCTCTAAGTTTGCAATCGGTTTCAATGGTTTCAGTATAAATCATCATGAAACTACCTCCTCTATAATTTAATAACCAATCAACAGGGATTTCAAGTTCTAATGCTTTAAAGGCTATTCCATAGGCTTTTAGGTGGTTTTTTTGTCCACTTTCATCCATAGGAATTAGAATATACATTGAAAAAGAAGACACACTTATCCCAAGTATTAAAAGTATAGTCAATAATATTCTTTTCAATGTGTTCTTCATTACAATTAATAATTTATAAATTAGAAAACTTCATCATTCGAAGGTTTTAAAGGAGGATAATCAGTGTCTTCAATAGTGTTCATTTTCGATTGAATGACTGTTGGATTTGCATTGTCAAAATTACTATTTGGCTCCATTCCAGTGAAACTATCATATTCATCTCCACCAAATGATTCAGTAAGATTTGTAAACTTGGCAAATGAACTTAAGAACTTGATTGGAATATCCTCTAAAGCACCATTTCTGTGCTTAGCAACAATTAGTTCTGTATATCCTGCAGGGTATGGATCATTATTTTCGTTAACTTCAATATTGTAATACTCAGGACGATAAAGGAAACAAACCATATCTGCATCCTGCTCAATAGCACCAGATTCACGAAGATCCGAAAGTTGTGGTCTCTTTGTTCCACCACGGGTTTCAACACTACGATTCAACTGTGAAAGAGTAATTATCGGTACATTGAGTTCTTTTGCCAAGGCTTTTAATGAACGAGAAATTGAACTAATTTCTTGTTCTCTATTTCCTTTATCTGCTCCAGCACTCATTAATTGTAGGTAGTCAATTATAATCATTTGAATATCGTGCTGCGATTTAAGCCTTCTACTTTTTGCTCTTAATTCAAATATTGATAGGGCAGGAGTATCATCAATAAAAAGCTTAGCATCATTTAGTGCACTAATATTAGTATTAAGTTGTGACCATTCTTCTGTTGTTAAGTTACCTTTCTTTAGTTTATCACCACTAATTTCAGTTTCAGAAGATATTAGTCTTGTCACCAATTGTACAGCAGACATTTCCAGTGAGAATAAAGCAACAGACTTATTATAATCTACAGCAATATTTCTAGCCAGACTCAATACAAATGCTGTTTTACCCATACCAGGACGGGCAGCAAGTATTACTAAATCAGAAGGTTGCCATCCTGATGTTAAATTGTCAAGTCGATGGAAACCACTAGGGATACCACTAATATTCCCTTCATGTTTTGATGCTTCTTCAATATTTGATATTGCTTCTTTTACAACATCTTCAATATTTACAGCAGAACGTCTTAGGTTGTTTTCAGCAACTTCAAAAAGGCTAGTTTCTGCTTTGTCAAGAAGGTCTAACACATCTGTTGTTTCTTCAAAAGCTTCTTTAATAATATTTGATGATATACGAATAAGTTCTCTTTGAATGTATTTTTGTTGGATAATACGAGCGTGAAATTCAATATTTGCACCAGAAGCAATTCTGTTAGTAAGCTGCATAATATAGTAACTACCACCAACAATATCAAGCACTCCTGTTTTTTTGAGTTCTTGATTTACAGTCATAATATCTACAGGTTCAGATCTGCCAAATAATGTTTTAATGGCTTCGTAAATATGCTGATGAGCCTGTTTATAGAACATATCTGGTTGTAGTATGTCAATAACCTTATTTACTGCATATTGCTCTAGCATCATTGCTCCAAGAACGGCATTCTCTAGGTCAAGTGCTTGAGGTGGTATCTTACCGTACTCCAGTGTTGGCGTACCTTGAGGCTTAGTTCCTTGTTTAAATTTTGAAAGTGTATTTGCTGTATTCTTGTTCTTATTATCCATATTGCAAAAGTACTTCTATATGATTTTATTTCTCTAAATAATAAAATTATTTTTAAACAATTTAGGTGATTTGATTGAGCTCTATTTGTTAAGTTGTTGAAATATGAGTAGTATTTTTTGATTATTTTAAAGGAAGAGTAATTATAAAAGTACTTCCTTCATTAATCTTACTTTCAACATCTATTCTCCCCCCAAGACTTTTAATTAACTCTAAACTAATTAATAAGCCAATTCCCGTTCCTCTTTCATTATTAGTCCCCAAATTTGAGACTGGACTTTTAGTTTTAAATAGATTTTTGGCTTGTTCTTCTGACATTCCAACTCCATTATCAACAATTGATATTTGGTGTTTATCATTCTTTAATAAATAATTGATGCTAATTTCTCCATTATCTTTTGTGAATTTCACAGCATTACTGATAATATTCCTCAATACAATTCGTAAATAGTTTTCATCTGTATTTAATAAGATTGAACTATCAATGTTATTGGAGAAACGAATATTTTTTGTAAATAATGTTTGTTCAATATTTTCAATAATGCTATTTGCTAGTGATGAAATATTAAATTCTGAAATGTCAACTTTATTATCCATTCTATGTTTTGACCAATATAATAGATTTTCAAGCATAGAAAAAGTAACCTTCAT
>Ga0256827_10001420_pt1 | contig 15293 bp, 17 predicted proteins | sample CV84metaG_FD_185977 | JGI IMG/M metagenome (GOLD analysis project Ga0256827, IMG submission 185977) | Hydrothermal vent microbial communities from East Pacific Rise, Pacific Ocean - CV84 | ecosystem: Environmental > Aquatic > Marine > Hydrothermal vents | place: Pacific Ocean: East Pacific Rise... | reverse complement strand
GCATAATTTAAGTTTAATAGTTTCTTATGTATAATGCCCTCAAAAATAACTTACAAAGATTTATAATGAAAAATATCATCTTAATAGCCATATTGCTTGTCTCTTTTGGAGAGTTTTCTTTCGGAAAAGATTTAAAAATGAGAACACAAGAATTTCCAAAAAAAGAGATGCAAAAACAAAAAAATGAAATAGCAAAAATAATGGCTCAGGGGTTATCAAAAAATCTACCTCAGGTGGTTGATAACTATACGACACTTAGTAAAATTATAAGTCAAAACTCTACTCTTGTTTATACTTTTGAAATAAACACAGGTGTAAAAAAAGATGAAACAATTATAAAAAAAGATTATTCTAGAATGCGAAGAGCTGTAATAAATGGAGTATGCCAATCTTCAAATAAACTACTAGAAGCTGGGATAAGCACCACTTATATCTATATAAATTCAAAAACAAAAAAACTTCTGTTTCGATTTGATATAACACAATCTGAATGTATAGGTCTAAAAAAATAGGTTTGATGTGTCTATTAAAACTGTTATAAAATCTCAAGATTTTTTTACAACATTGACAAATGAACAAATAGATCTATTAATTTCAATATCAAAAATCAACAACTACTCTAAAAACTATATACTGCATTATGAACAAAAAAACAACAGTGATCTCCTTTTTTTAACAGATGGACTAGCAAAAGCATATAAAATTGATAAACATGATAATGAAATATTTTTATATTATATATACAAAAATTCACTTGTATCAGAGATCTCCGATATAAATCAAGATACTCTATACTCATTTTCCAATATAGAACTGATTGAAGATTCTCAGGTTTTAAGTATAAATTATAAAAGTTTTAAGGAACTTTTTTTAGATAAACATATTTTATGCAAAGCTTTTGCTACACAAATTATAAATAAATCCTCTCAATTGCAATCTTTAGTAAATAGAGAGTTTATTTTTGATTCTGTAGCAAAAGTTGCAATGATGATTCACTCTGATTTAGATATGTTCAACAAGCTTAAAAGGCAAGAAATATCCCTTATTTTACATATCCAACCTGCAACACTTTCGCGTGTATTAAATAGACTAAAACGAAATAAAATAATCGATATAATACAGGGTAGGGTTTCTGTATCAAATTTTTCTGCTTTAAGAGAAATATATGAGGATAAATAGATGAAAAAAATAAAAATTGCCAGTGTCTTAATATTTATATTATCTGTATCTTTAGCTATATTGTCCAATTCAATTAATCATGATAACAAGATAAATGCCAACTTATTAAACACAATAAACAAACAAAAGGCAATCACGCAGGAGATATCCAAAAATATTTTTTATATTTACAAAAACAAAGATGCTTCAACATCACAACTAGATAACTCAATAAAACAATTTACACACAACACAAATAGCAAAAATAAAATGTTGGATGAAACTGCTTCAGCCAATATAAAAAAACAAACTTTAAAAATATTAGTTCTATGGAATAATTTTTATACGCTTGTAGAGAAATTTAAAAATGCAAGCAAAATAACAACTCCGTATTCAAATATAATTTTGGAACAAATTGTTAAAGATATATATAATACAAATTTAAAATTAGTAGTTGAATTTGATAAATTAATTAAGATGCACCAATCCTATTATAAAGAGATTCAAAGAAATAATAAAAATTTTCAATACACCCTATTTATATTATTCTTATTACTTCTAATCTATCTATTTACACAAATTAAAATCATAATATCTTTTATGCAGAAATTTCTACAGACCTCTAAAAACATAGTTAAAAACCATAGTATTAAAGATTTAAAACCTATTGAACCGAACAAGAACAGTTCTGATGTTTTAGAAGCAACCAATAATTTTAATTTTATCATTGAAAAAATAAATAACTCCATAGAATATTCAAGTAATTCTGTAAAACATTCTTACAGATCTATAGAATTAATAGAAAAAAATATTGAAAAACTTTTAGAACTGCTTAGCATAATGCAAGAAGATAAAGAGTTTGACAAAGAATTGACAAAAAAAGAAGATGCCATAATCCAATCATTAGAAGAATTAATATCATCAATACAAAAATTAAAAAATCTAAAACTGGATTTGGACAACTTAATTTCTTATCATACAGATAATAATTCTTAAAAAGTTAAATTAACTTCATTTTTTGACCTTAGTCAAATTTTCAATCTTTTAAATACTATAATATTATGAATCATTTTGGTATATTTTATTATATATCCAAAAGGAATTTTAAGGAGAAGAAGATGAGCAAAACATTCAGTAAGCTTACTTCACTTATCTTAGGTACTACACTTACTGCAACAGTTGCATCTGCTGCAGGTGGTGAATTACAAAAAGTAATGAAGGCAAGAGGCTTAACGGAAAACGATATAATTCGTGCTGCTAAAACTTATACACCAAGTGGTGGTAGAGACGAATTTATGGTATTTAGTTCTGGTGGACAGTCTGGACAGATTATGGTCTATGGTGTTCCAAGTATGAAAATATTAAAGTATATTGGTGTTTTTACTCCAGAACCATGGCAGGGTTACGGTTATGATGAAGAGAGTAAAAAGGTTTTAAGAGAGGGAAATATCCGTGGTCGTGAGATCAACTGGGGTGACACTCACCACCCGGCAATCTCAGAAACTAAGGGTGCTTATGATGGTAAATGGTTAGCTATCAATGATAAAGCAAACCCTCGTATTGCTATTATTGATTTAAATGACTTTGAGACAAAACAGATTGTTGTTAATCCTGTTTTTAAATCAGATCATGGTGGAGCTTTCTTTACTCCAAATTCTGAGTATATTTTAGAAGCTTCTCAATATGCTGCACCTTTTGATAATAACTATCACCCAATTGAAGAGTATAAAGAAACATACCGTGGTGGTATAACTTTTTGGAAATTTAATAATAAAAAAGGTCGCATCAATCAAAAGCAATCTTTTGTACTTGAACTTCCTCCATATATGCAAGATTTAAGTGATTCTGGTAAAGGTGCTTCCGCTGGTTGGGGCTTTACAAACTCATTTAACTCAGAGATGTACACAGGTGGTATAGAAGTTGGTATGCCTCCATTTGAAGCTGGTTGTTCAAGAAACGACACTGACTTCTTACATGTATATAACTGGAAAAAATTAGCAAAACTTGCTAAAAATAAGAAAAATTATAAACTTATCAATGGTATCAGAGTGATTCCTATGAGTGTTGCTGTTGCTAACAATGCACTTTTCTTGATTCCTGAACCAAAATCGCCACACGGTGTTGATGTTTCTCCTGATGGTGAATATATCGTAGTTTGTGGTAAACTTGATACTCACGCAAGTGTTTATAAATGGAGCAAAATCAAAAAACTTATAAAAAATCATAAATATGCAGGTAAAGATCCATATGGTATTCCTATCTTAAGCATGAAAGATTCTTTACATGGTCAAGTTGAACTAGGTCTTGGGCCACTACATAATCAATACTCAAATGTTGATGGTGAAATTTATACATCTTTATATGTTGATTCACAAGTTGTAAAATGGAACTATAAAACTTTGAAAGTTTTAGACAAAGTAAATGTTCACTATAATATTGGACACCTTTGTGGTATGGAAGGTAAAACTGTTGACCCTCAAGGTAAATATATTATCTCTCTAAACAAACTTGCGATTGATAGATTTGATCCAGTTGGACCATTACACCCACAAAATCACCAGTTGATTGATATTAGTGGTAAAAAAATGGATCTTCTTTATGACATGCCGATTCCTCTAGGTGAGCCTCACCAAGCTGTTGCTATCCGTATGAGTAAATTGCATCCTGAAGTAAGATATAAAATGGGTACAAACTCAAGAACTGGTAAAATCTCTAAAGGTAAAACATTAGCAGGTCAAGAGAGAATCGTTAGAAAAGGTCACAATGTTACTGTTTATGCAACATTAGTTAGATCTCATATCAATCCTGAAAGAGTTACTGTAAATAAAGGTGACAATGTTACATTCTATCTAACAAATCTTGAAAGAGCAGAAGATGAAACTCATGGATTTACAGTTGATAACTTCAATGTACATGCTTCATTAGAGCCAGGTAAAACTGCATCTGTTAAATTTAAAGCTGATATTGAGGGTGTATTCCCTTACTACTGTACAGAGTTTTGTTCAGCACTTCACTTAGAGATGATGGGTTACCTAATGGTTAAAGATCCAAACAAAAAATATGTTTCGGCTCAAAAACTAAAAATGAAAACAATGTCTAAAGCAGAACTTAAAGCAGAATATGACAAAACTGTTGCTGTGAACGATGCTACTGATGCTGTTATCCAGTCTGTTGTTAAATTCTTAAAAGCTAACCATTATGAAAAATATCCAACTGTAAAAGCACTTGTTGTGGATGCACTTGATCAATATGGAAAAATAGCTGGACAGAAAAAACTTTCAAACAAAGCTGTTAAAGCTGGTGATTTAGAAAAAGCTGTTCTGTTTGAAAATATGATTTGGCAATATATGGTTAAAACTGCAGATGTTGGAATCAGAGCTAAAAACTTACTAGTTAAAAAAGTTGCAACAAAACAATCTAATGCTGCTGCTGCTGGTGAAAGAGCATTTGGTGAAGGCGGTTGTGGTGGATGTCATGTTATCGGTAAAGTTTCATCTGGACCAGACTTGACAGGTGTACTAGAAAGACATGAAAATGGTGAAAAATGGGTAAGAGACTTTGTTTTAAATCCAAAAAGCAAATATAAAGATCCGTATGTGGATGGTATGATTAATTACTTTAACTTAAGAATGCCTAATCAACACATGACTAAACAAGAGGTAAACGACATTATTGAATACTTTAAATGGGTAGATAAAAATGCAAATCTATTTTAAAAAATAGATATTTAACCTCCTCTGTATGGGATAGATTCCATACAGAGTTATATAACTATTTAACCTAATGATAGTGCCTGTCCTACCCTTATATAATCTTTGTTGCCTTGTTTACTAACCCCGTTGATTTAAATCAAATTTATAATATTTCTATTTGATTATAATTGTAAACTTTAATACAAGGAATTATTATGCACCCAAGTTTAATAAAAGCTAGAATATTTACCTTTATAGCTTTATTGATTTTAACTTTCACCTTTACTTTCCCAATGATTGCGTTTCATGGAACATTAAACAAAATAGATGCGGGAAAAATAGACGAAATATCTTCTATAAGCAAAACAGTATGGAACCTTTACAATAAAGGTCGTTACAAAAGCGTTGCTACTCCAAAAAGTGCTCATAATGATTTGGATAAGATGATTGATAGCGAATCAGAAATTGGTCCAGCATCACTTCCTATCTGGGCAGTTTCTCTTGAAGCACCAAACTATCCAAAAAAAGCATTTCCACAAGGGATTCCTGTATATTTTCACTTTGATGGATACAGCGGTGAGGTACATGAGATGGATACGATTAACCACTATGTTGGAATGGATCCAATGTGGAGAGGCGGGCATTTTGAGAGAGCTATAGGTGAATATGCACTTTTAACACTCTCTTTAGGGATGATATTTTTTATGATTTACAACAAAAGAATATATAGTTATATCATGCTTGTTCCTATTGCTTTACCAGTGATTTTTATAGGTGACTATTCATATTGGCTTTATTGGTTTGGACACAATTTGCATGACTGGGGAGCTTTTAAGATCAAACCATTTATGCCTACTGTTTTTGGAGATGGAAAGATTGCTCAATTTACAACACACTCTTATCCAACCATAGGTTTTTATATGATACTGCTCATAAGTCTTTTTAGTCTTCTTGCATTTTTTGCAAAACAAAAAGCACTTAATGAACTAGAAGATAGAGCATAAGTTAGTTTTTTATGTTAAAAAAATTATTGATTATTGCTATTGTTATGATTTCATCTTTGAGTGCAAATGCACTGCAAGATGCGATAAACAAAGCACCTGTTGGCTCCATTTTAAAACTCCATGCCGGAGTTTACAAAGGTAGTATCATAATCAATAAACCACTCTCTATAATAGGTCAAGAAGATGGTGTTATAATCGATGGTGAAAATACCGGAAATGTAATAAAAATTAAAAGTTCTTATGTTACTTTAAAAAATCTCACTATCATAAACAGTGGTGCTAGACATGAAAACTTAGATGGTGCTATCTCTATGCACAAAGACAAAGTATCCAAGATTGAACAGTGTGAAGTAAGTAACTGCATTATCAAAGATTGTCTTTTTGGTATAGATATGCAGATGGTGGATAATTCTATCATAAGCAATAACAAAATCAGTTCAAAAAAGATGTCTCTGGGTCTTCGCGGAGATGGCTTAAGATTGTGGTACTCAAACAACAATATTATTAAAGGTAACTCTTTAATAAAATCAAGAGATATGGTTGTGTGGTATTCACATGGAAATCTAATAGAAAAGAATTTTGGTAAGTACAATAGATACTCATTACATTTTATGTATGCAGGAAAAAACTTCATTAAAAACAATGTTTATGAAAATAATTCAGTGGGTATATTTTTTATGTATTCTCAAGATTCTATAGCAACTGGTAATATAGTTAAAAGCTCTTTGGGTGCAACTGGCATGGGTATAGGCTTGAAAGATGCTTCTAATTTTACCTTGAAGGACAATACAGTTATATATTGTGCTCAAGGATTTTATATAGACAGATCACCTTTTGAACCAGGGACTCATAATCATATAGAGGGAAATAAAATCTTATATAATTCAGAGGCTATCCATTTTCACTCTTTAAGTGTAGATAATATTATGAAAAATAACATCATAATGGGAAATATAGAAGATATTGTCAATGATTCCAAGCGTGATAGAACTCATGAAAATAAGATTGTAGGAAATTATTGGGATAATTATGAAGGTTTTGATAATGATAACGATGGGATAGGAGATACACCGCATAAGGTGTATAGATATGCAGATCAACTTTGGATATACAACAATAATGTAAAGTTTTTCTATGGATCACCTGTAATCTCATTGCTTAATTTTTTAGCAAAACTGGCTCCATTTTCTAAACCACTGTTTTTAATGGAAGACAAAAAACCAAAGATGTATAAAGCATTTTAATAAAGGATAATTATGGCAAAAAAAGTAAAAACAGACAGAAGAGAATTTGTTAAATATTCCACTCTGGGAGTCTTAGGTCTTGTTTTAGGTGGTGGTATAGTTTTTAGCCCTTATCTTGAAGGAAAAGAAAACAGACTTAGACCTCCTGGGGCAGTTTCTGAAAAAGATTTTCTAGCACTTTGTATAAAATGTGGTCAATGTTTGCAAGTTTGCCCATATCATTCTATAAAGTTAAACGATGTTGGGAAAGGATATGGAGAGGGAACTCCATATATAGATGCAAATATCAGGGCTTGTTTTGCTTGTAATGCTGTTCCTTGTGTTCTGGCATGTCCAAGTGGTGCACTTGACCATAAAACAGAAAAAGCTGAAGATATAAAAATGGGAATAGCTGTTTTAGAATTTCCAGACACCTGTTTGGCCATGAGCAATACACCTGTACCAAAAGGGTATGATAACAAGATGTTAGCTTTTACAAGTTCTGTAAGAAATGAAACACCAGAAGAGATAGAACTTATTAAAAAGTTTAGTGGTTTTGAAGGTGAACAATGTACTTTGTGTGCAGATATGTGTCCCATACCAAATCCATTAAGTGCAATTGCTATGGTACCAGATGCAAAAGGTGGAAAAAAACCAGAGATTTATGATGGGTGTATAGGTTGTGGAGCATGTCAAGATGTTTGCCCAACTTCAAAACCTTCCATTGTTATAAAACCGAGAATGACTTATGATGAGTATTACTCAAATGAAAGTTAAGGAAATAATATGGGATTAAATAATTTAGGAATATGGAAAAAAAGTTTTTTTGTAACATCAACTTTTCTTATAGCTATAAGTTTTTGGGCATGTGGGGATAAAAAAGAATCTGATCAAAAAAGTGAAATTAAAAAAACAGCAGATCAATCTACTCCAAAGATAGAAGTAGTAGCAAACAAAAATGAATATGCACTCAAAGTAAAATCAGATGAAACGCATATGCAAGAGGGGAAATCTAGTAATAAAAATTCATTTTATTATGATTATGGTGAAAAAGATAGCTCCGAAAGAAATAAACCAAGGACACTTTTAGATGCACAGATGCATATAAGAAGCCCTTATGAACGGGTACAAGTTTCTTTGTTATCAAGACAGTTAAGCCCTGTTTTTAGATTGAAATGTTCAGCTTGTCATGATGACTATGCAAACGGTGTCCTCGGACCATCACTACTTGGAAAAGATGCTGATTATATTTATGATAAAATAATCGCTTTTAAAACAGGCAAAAAAACAAATGTATTTATGACTGACCTCATTCATAAAATGAGCGATAAAGAGATAAAAGCAATTGCACAAGATATATATAACTTTAATTTACAAATTCAAAAGATAAGGAACCGATAAATGAAAAATATAATAGCAGGAATTTTTACACTATTAACGCTGGGGTTAATGGCATGGTTAGCCTCAAATGGTGGTGCTTATAATGGTGGAGAAGCTGGTAAAATCACTCAAGATATTGGTGGTAGAACAGGAACTGTAAAAACAGACAACGCACCAAAAGAAAAAAGTGATAGAGAAAAAGAAAATGAAGCACTTACAGCACTTAGAGATAAAGCTGGGAATATTGGTAGCTTTAAAGTTAGTGATGAGTATAAAAGTAAATGTTCATCATGTCACGGTGTGGATGGTAGTGGTATGCAGTATGGTAAAAAACTTATGGGAGCAAAACTTTTTGGACAAAGTGCTGATGCACTTTACAAAAAGCTTGATGATTTTAAAGCTGGCAGAAAAGAAAATATTGTTATGAGAGGTCTTTTATTACATCTCACGAAAGATGATTTAAAAAGATTAGCAAAAGAGATAGGAGAGTTTCCAGCCCGTAAAAGTGCACTAGAAGACTCCAAAAAGTAGGGTAAGGTAATGGATAAGTACAATAGTAGAGAGACTATAAAAAGAACATCGTTTTTATCGACATTTTTTGCTACTACAAAAGATGGAAAAAAAAGATTAAGCATTAGAGCAAAAAGATGGATTGTTGTTATCTCGGTACATCTTTTGTTTTTTCTATCTTTTGCCATAGATATACAAACTTTAGAAGGAACACTTAATGGATCTAGATTTTTAGGTTTTCACCTTATTGATCCTTTTACCACACTAGAACTATTTATGGCAGAACATCATCTGCACATAAATATTATTATCGGAGTTAGTACTATTACTATTTTGTATCTGCTTGTTGGTGGTAGAAGTTATTGTTCATGGGTATGTCCATATGGGATACTTAGTGAAATGGGGGAAAAATGGCATAACACTTTAGTAGCTAAAAAAATCATTAAAGATAGAACATTTGATCATCGTATCAAATACATCTTTTGGGCTATATTTTTAATTTTGGCATTTACAAGTGGATATCTGGTATTTGAAACTTTTAGTGTTGTTGGAATTTTAAGTCGTGCTATCGCTTATGGTTGGAGTTTATCTTTGATTTGGGTTTTAATTGTTCTTGCTTTTGAAGTTTTTTTTGCTCGTCGTGCTTGGTGTAGTTATATTTGTCCTATTGGTGCAACATATGGTATGGTAGGAAAAGTATCTGCTCTTAAAATAGAATGGAATGACAGTTGTGACCATTGTATGGTTTGTAGTGATGTATGTTTTGAAAATCAAGTTTTAGAGATAACAAAAGCAAAATATGACAAACAAAGAGAAGAAGAAAATATAACTAAAGAGTATATAACTGGAGCTGACTGTACTCTATGTGGTAGATGTATAGATGTATGTCATGTGGATGCACTCAAATTTGATTTTAGATTAAAAAGCTTGGTATAATAGATGATAAAATGTTCAAATCTAACTAAAAAATTTGGTTCTAATGTTTCATTAGACAATATAAATTGTGAGTTTAACAAAAATGAATCCATCGCACTTATGGGTGCAAATGGTGCTGGCAAAACTACACTTATCCGCTCCATCTTGGGCTATTATCATCCAGATAACGGAAAAGTTGAGATAAACGGTCTTGATCCAATAAAAGATCGTGTGAAAGTTTTACAAAACATCAGTTTTGTTCCACAACTACCACCACCAATCAAACTGAGCCTTGATGAACTGATGCAATACATCAGCGTTGGGGCAAGAGTTGATAGAGAATTGATTATGTATTATGCCAACGAGATGAAGCTTGATATAAAATCAAATATAAATAAATCATTTTTTAAACTAAGCGGTGGAATGAAACAAAAAATGTTGATCGCTATCTCTTTAGCCAAAAAAAGTGATATCATCATATATGACGAACCAACGGCAAATCTTGACCCAAAAGCAAGGGATGACTTTTACAGATTGTTAAAGAAAAATGAGGATGAGAAGGTACTGCTTTTTGTAACGCACCGTCTTGAAGAGGTGAAAGATTTGGTAAACCGTCAAATATATATGGATTTGGGGAAAGTGGTATCGGATGAAAAAGTTTAATTTTCTACAAATTGCTTTCTATTTATCACTTTTTGTTATACTAACAGCATGTGGTTCATCAGATAAAAAGCAAAAAGAAGTTGATCTAAAAATTTGTCCAGAGTGCCATATGGAGTTGGCAAAATCAAATATTAACACTGCCACTATCGTACAAAATGATGAAAAAACATACTTTGATGATGTTGGATGTTTGGTTTTATACACTCATAACAACAATATAGACTTAAAAAAAGTATCACCAAAAGTTTTTACTTATGATAGTAAAAGATATATAGATGCTTTTAAAGCACACTACACAATAAATGAAAATACTCCTATGCATTATGGATTTGGTGCATATGAAAAAGAGATGAAGAATTCAATAGATTTTAACAAAGTTATTTTAAGGATGTTAAGAGGTGAAAATATGGCAAATCCAAAAATTAGAAAACAGATACTAGGATATTAATGAAAAATTTATATTTAATCGCTTATTTAGATTTAAAAGAGTCTATAAGAGCCAAATGGTTTGTGATATATTCACTCGTTTTTGGTGGGCTTATAGCACTCTTTTTTATAGCCGGCGTTACAGAATCTCAGGTGATGGGTTTTAGTGGTCTTAGCAGACTTCTACTTATGTATATCCAAATTACAATTGTAATCTTGCCTATTTTCATACTTATAACCACGGTTAGGTCGATCTCTGGGGATAGAGATAGTCATGTCTTAGAGTATATGCTCTCTTTTCCAATTTCGCTAAAACAATATTACTGGGGTAAAATTATAGGTAGATTTATTACTGTTTATCTACCTGTTGTATTTGCTATGCTTATAGCAGTTGTTTATGGAGCTTTTAAAGGTGCAGATATACCATGGAATATTTTCTTTCTTTATATAGGACTTCTTTTTGCGATGAGCAGTGCTTTTTTAGGTATAGCATTTTTTATATCTTCTTTTGTTAAATCTTCTGAGGTTGCTCTTGGACTTTCCTTCTTTATATGGATATTTTTACTTGCATTTATCGATATAGCACTTATCTCTTTAATGATGCAAGAGAGAATGAGTTCAGGTCTTATTATATTTATCAGTCTGATTAATCCGATGGAGATTTTTCGTGTTGCAGCTATCTCTCTTTTTGATCCACAACTTACTGTTATGGGTCCGGTTGCATTTTATATACTTGATTCTATGAGTCAGAGTATGTTTGTTTTGGTTTCGATAGGTTATCCGCTAATATTAGGTTTATTATTTGCATTTTTAGGATATAAAATATTTGAGAAAAAAGATTTGGTGTAGGAGTTGTTATGATGAGATTTATTATTGGGTTATTGGTTCTTTCAAGTTTAGTGTTTTCGTATGAAATTACATATAAAAAAGATGCAGTGGGTCAGATTAGACACCTAAAACTTTACAAATACCCCTCTTGGATAGCAGAGATAGAACTTTCCAATGGAAAAAAAGTTCTTTTCTCTTCTCCAAAAGGTATGTTTGAGTTTTATCTGCATCCAGCTTCTTGGTTTGATAAATATCATATTAAAAGCGAAAAAGATTTTAAAAAACTTTATGTAACTGATTTTCAAACTGCTAAAACTATAAATGCAAAAGGTGCTTTCTTTGTTTATGGAACAGATGAGATTTCACCTGCAGGTGATGATTTAGTTCCATTTGATTCTTATAAAGCAGCCGAAGAATTTTCAAAAAAACATCATGGAGCAAGAGTATTTGGCTTTAGAGAAATAAACTATGGTCTTATAAAATTTTTAAACGGAGCGATATAATGAGTAAACCGACACCAATAGATGAAGAGATAGAGTTAGATCCAAAAAGATACATTGTAAGTGAAACGGATGCAACAGGAAAGATTACTTATGCAAATGACTATTTTATGGAAATAAGTGGTTATTCGCAGGAAGAACTTATCGGTAAACCTCACTCCATAGTACGCCACCCAGATATGCCAAAGGTAGTTTTTAAACTTCTCTGGGAAACGATAAAACAAGGAAAAAATATCAATGCAGTAGTAAAAAATCTAGCAAAAGATGGAAGATATTATTGGATTTTTACTGAATTTGAAATTAGAAAAGATACAGATACAGATGAAATCATAGGTTATCATGCTTCAAGAAAAACCATCTCTAAACATGTTATAGAGATCATCTCTGATCTTTATAAAGAGTTGTTAAAGATTGAAAAAGAGAGTGGTATTGATGCAAGTGAGAAATATCTTGTAAACTTTTTAAAAGAAAAAGGTGATGATATGGAGTTCGCTAATATTATGGAAGAAATTCATAGATTTTACTAAAAAATCATCAAAGAGATAAAATATGAAGTTTTTTTTACTACTTTTAATTTTTATCTCTTATCTCTTTGCATCTTCTTTGCAAGATGCCATCAACAATGCTTCTCCAAACTCTATTTTAAAGCTCTCATCTGGAACTTATACAGGTAATATACTTATAAATAAGCCCATAACTATTGTTGCAAAAGATAATAATGTAATCATAAAAGGGGATGGAAAAAAAAGTGTTATAACTATCACTAGTTCTTTTGTAACACTAAAAAATCTAACTATAACTAACAGTGGTGATAAAACATATACTATTGATTCTGCAATCTCTATGAACCATGTAAAGAGATGCGAGATTAATGGCTGTAAACTTCTTAATAGTTTATATGGCATAGATATGGCAATGGTTAGTGATTCTTTGATTGTTAATAATTATATTACATCTAATAAAGAGGATATCGAACTAAGGGGAAATGCTCTAAAGCTATACTATGCAAACAATAATCTTATAAAAAACAATACAATAGAAAATTCAAAAGATGTAACACTAAACTACTCCCACAATAACACTTTTAGCAACAACAAATTTCTAAACAATAGATTTGCTACCCATCTTAGCTTAAGTAATAATAATACTTTTATAGGTAATACTTATAAGTATAACTCTGTTTCTATATTGGTTATGGGTGCAAAAGATACCAAGATAATAGATAATCTAATCCAAAGCTCAAAAGGTGCTGCTGGGATTGGTGTAGTTATTGGTGGTGTTTCAAACTTTAAATTTGAAAAAAATAGAGTTTGTTTTAATGCTCAAGGTATCTACATAGATGGCAAAGAAAAAGCTAAAGGGATGAAAAGATATATAAACTATAATGAAATATCATACAACGGTGAGGCAATCCACTTTCATGCAAGTGTCAAAGACAATACCATAACCCATAATAAAATTTTTGGAAATATTGATGATGTGGTTAAAGATACCAAAAGTCATCCTAAAAACAATATCGTAGAGTATAATTACTGGGATAGATATACTGGTTTTGACAGAAATCATGATAATATTGGGGATACTTCACATCAAATCTATCAATATGCCGACCAACTATGGCAATATAACCATAAGGTAAAATTCTTTTATGCAAGTCCAATCATGACACTACTTAATTTTATGTCAAATCTTGCTCCATTTATCGAACCAAATTTAATACTAGAAGATAAAAAACCTACTTTCCAATCTTTTTAACTCTTCTTGCAACTTCATCAAAATCTATAATCTCTTCACCTTTTTTAATGGTATCTTTTGATTTATGTGCACAAAAACCGTATGCCATAGGTGTTACATTATTAGTATCATAAAAAGCTTTCCTTGCATCTATCCACTCACCAGTTGTTGCATCAGTTATCCAAATAACTGCTTCATTTTTCCATTCAATATGTTCATCTTCAAACCATAAAATCATACATCCAATATCATCAAACATATATTTTTTACCTGTTTTTGGATCTATCACCTGAGTTGTATTTTGTCTGTCACTTACAACCATCACACATCTGGCACACATATCTCTATCCCAATGCACCTCTCTGACTGCCGTTGAAGATTTTTTCTCACATGCTAAAAATGTAAACATCAAAACAATAGTAATGAAAAACTTAAAATATTTCAAAACATTTCCTTGTGTGATTTTATCATAATACAAACTATTTGCTTTCATTATAAATAGAGAGCGATGGAAATGCAAATTCAAGATTGTTTTTATCTAATATTTCCATAATTTTATGCATAACATCCTCTTTAGTTTCTAGCCATTCGCCCCATACAACCGACTTTGAATAACAATAAACTAAGATATCTATACTTGAATCACTAAACTCATCAAGATAAACTAGTAGCGTCTTTTTTACACCTTCCAAATCATCTTTAGATACAAGTTTTGTACCTTTAATTTTGCTATGCTCATATTTTGTTCTATGTGTAGATATATCTGGATGATTTTGTAACATCTCTCTAATGTCATTAACTGCATTTCTAATATCACTTGATTTAGAATCATATTTGACACCTATACTCATCTTTATCCTGCGACCAAGTTTTCTTCTGTCCCAGTTTTTTATATCTTTTGCAGCAAAAGTACCATTTGGTATAGCTATAAGAGCGTTATCAAAAGTTCTTATAGTTGTAACTCTAAGTCCAAGCTCCACGACAACACCCTCATGCCCATCTATCACTATCCAGTCACCTTGTGAAAACACATCACTAAAAAGTATGGAAAGAGTACCAAAAAAGTTGGATATAGTGTCTTTTGCTGCAAATGCGACTGCAAAACCACCTATCCCGAGACCACCAAGTACAGCGGTTAGGTCAACACCTGCAAAATACAAAACAAACAGTAAACCCACCATAATGATGATAAAGTTTAAAATCTTCATGCCGACATTTATCAGCTCATTTTTGATTTTTTTGTCTGTTGTATTCATCTCA